>Ga0310696_10004984_pt1 | contig 16144 bp, 11 predicted proteins | sample AusTroGonzalo_MG_4_FD_203885 | JGI IMG/M metagenome (GOLD analysis project Ga0310696, IMG submission 203885) | Bovine rumen microbial communities from tropical cattle in Woodstock, Queensland, Australia - Gonzalo_02 (v2) (version 2) | ecosystem: Host-associated > Mammals > Digestive system >...
GTTGAAAGGCGTGAAGAAACGGATTTTCCAATGGGCTTTCAAGTTGGCTGAGCGTTATGATGAAACTGGAGTAAAACACAATAGAGCATATCGTTTCAAGTTATATATCGCCAATAGGTTGGTTTTCACGGATGTACGTAAGGCTTTTGGCGGTCGGTTGGAGTTCATCATTTCGGGAGGTGCCAGCCTGCAACCGCGTTTGGTGCGCCTCTTTGCCGCCATGGACATCCCGATTATCGAAGGTTATGGCTTGACAGAAACATCGCCTGTGATTTGCACTAATAGTATTGCCTTGGGCATCATCAAGGCGGGAACGGTGGGCGTGCCTTGCGGGAGTGTGACTTTCAAGATTGACCCTGAGACAGGTGAGATTCTCGTGAAAGGCTCGGCGGTGATGAAAGGCTACTACAAGGACGAGGAACAGACCAAAATCGCCATTGATGAAGAAGGCTATTTCCACACGGGCGACATCGGCGAGTTTGACGAGGACGGCTTGCTGAAAATCACAGGGCGTATGAAGGAAATCTTCAAGGACTCGATGGGCAAGTACATTTCCCCGGCTTTGATTGAAGGCAAGTTTGCCGAGTCACCTTTCATCAGCATGATGATGGTGGTGGGAGAGAACCAGAAGTTTGCCGCAGCTTTGATTGTTCCTAATTTTGAGCATCTGAAAAAATGGTGTGAAGAAAACCATATCCCATATACCACTAATGCGGAAATGGTTAAGAACAAAAAAGTTAACGACCGTTACCGAAAGGAGGTTGAGACCTACAACAAGCATTTCGGCGACTATGAAAAGGTGAAGCGTTTCGAGTTGGTCGACCGAGAATGGACCATCGACGATGGGGAAATCACACCCAGCCTGAAAATCCGCCGCAAGATTATCGCCGAGCATTTCCAAGGCTTGATTGATGGGATGTTTGCGGAGTAAGGTCAAGTATTTTGTTCCACCAAGAATCTCAAATCTTCAATAGTCATGGCACGGCTGACGTTGCTGCCTGAAAGCAGTGAATCGGCCAAGTCGCGCTTGGTCTTGTGGAGGCGTAAGATTTTCTCCTCAATGGTGTGGCGTGAAATCAGATGATAGACGGTCACGTTCTTGTTTTGCCCGATGCGATAGGCGCGGTCTGTGGCTTGCTGCTCGATGGCTGGATTCCACCACGGATCCAAGTGGATGACATAGTTGGCGTTGGTCAGGTTGAGGCCTAAACCACCGGCTTTCAGGCTGATGAGGAAAACTGGAACCATGCCATGCTGAAAGTCGGCCACCATTTTCTCTCGTTTACGGATAGGTGTGGAGCCGTCCAAATAGAATAGTTTGTCCTTCCCGATACGTTCCTCAATGGCGGTTTTGGCCATGTCAAGGAATGAGGTAAACTGACTGAAAACCAATACACTGTTCCTCGACTTGACGATTTCCTCCACCAAATCGACGGCAGCAGCGACTTTTGTTGAGCCTAATTTCCAGCCTTTTTCGATGAGGCTGATGGAACAGGCGGCTTGGCGTAACTTGGTGATTTGTACCAGAATGTTCACGTCTACTTTGTCCTCCGATTGCAAGGCTTGTTCGGTAGCCTCGCGGAGGGTTTCGTAAGCAGTGATTTCGGCATCGGTTAAGTGGATGTCGTGGGTGATTTCCGTCTTTTCTGGCAGTTCTTCGATGACTTCGGCTTTGGTGCGTCGCAGCATGAAAGGCGAAATCATGCGCTTGAGTTGCGCACGCCGTTCTTCCTCGCCGTCCCTTTCGATGGGGATGATGTATTTGTTCATGAAGCTATCAAAAGTGCCGAGCAGTCCTGGATTGAGGAATTGGAACAGGTTCCAGAGTTCCGAAAGATAGTTTTGAATGGGCGTACCTGTGAGGATAACACGGTTTTCGGCCTTGAGTTTCATGGCTGACGACGACATCTTTGTGCCTCGGTTCTTGATGGTGTGAGCCTCGTCGAGGCAGACGATATTCCATTGGAGCTTGGTGAGGGCTTCCTCTTCGCGGACGAGAAGTCCGTAGGTGGTGAGCACTACATCGTAAGGCTTGGTGTTGTCTAACAGCACGTCGCGGTCGGAGGATTCATTAAGGATTTTGACCTCCAACGAGGGCGCAAAACGGTTCAATTCATTGGCCCAGTTGAGCATAACGGAGGCTGGACAAACCACCAACGAAGGTCCTTTGGCTGCTTTATAGAGCAGGAAGGCAATGGTTTGCACGGTCTTGCCCAAGCCCATGTCGTCGGCGAGGCAGGCTCCCGCGCCCCATTCCGAAAGACGTACCATCCACTTGAAGCCTTCGCGCTGATAGTCACGTAATTCGGCCTGCAACGAGGTGGGGATGGCAATCTTCATCTTGGCGGCTTTCTCGATTTTCTTGACGAGGGTGTCCATGCCTTTGTCGGCGGTTAGGCTGCCTTCGGTGTTGTGGACAATTTCTGCCAAAGCACCCACTTGATAGAGGGGAATTCGGACTTTTCCGTGGCTTTGTTGGGTCAAACCTTCCAATCGGCGCAGGTATTTGGCCAATTGCTCGCTGATGGCGATGTAGTCGGTCTCGTTCAGCTTGACGAAACGCTCGTTGTAGATACCTTGCGCAATCAGGTTGAGGAAGTCGATGGCTGACATGTTGTTGTCCCCAAACGTGATGTTGCCTTCCACTTCAAACCAGTTTTCCTTCGAGATGAGGTTGATGTTCACCATGTCTTTGCTCAGTTTGGCCTTCAGGTTCAGCTTTTTGCCTTCGGGCCACTCCATTTCATAGCGGTCGGAATGGTCGCTCACGAATTCGAGCAGGCCAAGTAGACTTTCTGGTTCAATTTCGGCTTGGTTGACAGAGATAGAAGTAAGCAATTCCGATTGCATGAAATCCTTGATTTCCATAAGGTTGGCTTTTTCGGCTTCGATGTCGCGCGACACTTGGAAACGCTCGCCATTGGCTTCGTCGAACACGGTATCTTGTCCCATGCCAGGCATGAGACGGAGCTTGCCGCCTTCAAGGGGATTGGAGAGTATGCTGACTATGAAGGTCTCTTTGTCGGGTACAACACGCAAGAGCAGGCGCGAAAGGCCTTCCTTTTTCTGCAAGGTGGAACCGCCTTCCAACAGGTCCGAGTGGACTTCAATCTTGTCCGAAATCTGTTCGATGAATTGGAGCAGTTTCGTTTCGGCTTGTTTCGGAAACTTGCCTAATTTGGTCAAGACTTCAATGGTTCTCCGCTCGAAGTCGGTGAGTTTGAACACGGTGAAGTGCGTTTTACTGTCGCGGCGGATGAGGGTTGGGCTTGCTTTCTCGTAAACGAATTCATCTTTTTCAGGTACATTGCTCTTGACGGCAAATCCGCTTCTCGTTTTCTCGATGGCGATGAAAGGCTTCTCCTCAACGATTTCCACGGGTTGCCGGCCTTTGCTGTCCTTATAGAACAAGCGGTCGGAGCCAACGAGTTGCGGAATGGCATAGCGTCCGTAGATGGAATAATAACTATAGGAGCGCGAGGCCGAGGCTATTTTCTTGTCGGTCTCGTCCATGCTTTCCAATTCCTGACGCATGAATTTGTCCGTTGAGACACGAGTCCCGACACTCCATGCGCCGCTTTTCAGTCTACGTTGTTCCAGCGGTTCCATCGACTCGTATTCGTTGATGAGATAGATGATTCGGGTGTCGGACTGGGCTGACTGGTCGGTCTTCTCTTTGGAACTTACGATTTGTGCAGTCAGGTCCTCGATGACGCATTCCCAATATTCTTTTCTCCGAATGGAAAACAAGATGGGCTTGCCGCCAAAAAGCTCTGTAAGTTCTTGATGGTCTGCTGTTTCATAGTATGGTGAAAGTTCTTGGCGAAGCAAGGCGCATTCTGGGCGAGTTGAGGTCTTGAACAACCCTTTCATAACGATGTCAGTCAGGTTGAAATATTTGGTCAACAGAGCGGTGAGATGCCTTGCGATGGTCCTTGCGCGGTCAGACGACATGCAGTATTCCAGCTCACGTCCGAGACGATGGTCGTCCTGTCCGTTGATGACATAGTTGATAAGGATGCGGCACGGGTAGTAATCATAATTTTCGGTTACGGACTTATTGAGGAACTGATTGGCTTTCTTGATGGTAGCGGGTGTGTTGGCCTTGGCGTAATAGAGGATGAGGAAAAAGTCGAGCAAGGGATGCTCAAACAGGTTCTTGTTCTCGGAAGTCTTGTTGTGCAGTTTCAGCGAGGCTTCAAATTGTTTGCCGGCAGCGTCCAAGTCGCCGCGATAGAGCGACAGGATGGCATCGATGCACAGTGACCATTGGGTTGCAACCTTCGATTTCCAGATGGGCTTTGTGCCTTCATAAAGGAAGCGGTAGGTAGTTATGAGGTCAGAAAAGCTGTCCTTTGTTGTGGGTTCTATAGTGCCGTAATAGTCAATGAGGTCTTGTAGGTCAACCAATTGTTTTTCATCCCATGTTTCGTGGATGAGCATGTCATCGAGTCGGTCATGCAGCAGTTGTTCCATTTGTGGGACGTTGAGGCTTGCGAAAGCAGGCATGAATTCCTTAATGCCGAATAGTGGCTCAAGATAGGGGAGGGGGATGCGCGTCCAATTAGGAAACAGGTGTATGTTGGAGATGAGTTTCGGGTCTTGGGTATGGAGGGCTTTCGCGACGCGCCAAAGGAACTCGTAGATTCCCGATGGCTTAGTGTAAAGGCTTTCGAGATAGTTGACATCGTCTGGGTGGTGTTCCAACAACCTCAATGTGACGGCGAAATAATAATGCGGATAGGTGTTTCCGTATGGAGCCCAATAGCGAGAGCCTAACGAGATGATTTTGAGCCGATTGAGCTTTTTAACGATGTCGTTTATGCGCAATATATTGAATCTATGTTGCTTGCAAATAAACTGCATCGTGTTTTGCTGTAGTGCGGAATCAAGGTAGGTGATGAGGCTGAGGATGAAGAATTCCTCTTCGCTGAGCTTTGCCGGGAGTGGCAGGAGATTATCAAGGTTTATTTTATTCATGTTGATCATTGTTGAGGCATGACGTTATTGAACGTTGAATGGCAAAGATAGGGATTTTATAGTTAAGCTGAGAAAGGTAGAATGAAAAAACTCCTTTCTTGTTATTTTCCGATTAGTTTTATAATTTTGCAAGCTAAATTATATCCCTATGGAATCCCTACCCGCGTTATTCTCTGACCTTGCCCTGATATTGGTCACGGCAGGCATTACTACAGTGATTTTCAAATGGTTGAAGCAGCCTGTTGTATTGGGCTATATTATTGCCGGTTTTCTCATAGGTCCTAATTTCGAGTGGTTTCCTGTCATCAACGACCACACGAGTGTGGAGACTTGGAGCGAAATCGGTATGGTGTTCATGTTGTTCGGTATCGGTTTGGAGTTCAGTTTCAAGAAGTTGAAGAAAGTGGGAGGAACGGTCGGTGTTACTGCTTTGACTGAATTGGTGACGATGTGCTTGGTCGGTTTCATGCTGGGCAAATTGTTGGGCTGGTCGCAGATGGACAGCGTTTTTCTCGGTGCCATGCTCTCCATTTCGTCCACTACGATTATCGCTAAAGCCTTCGATGACATGAAGTTGAACCGTGAGAAGTTCAGCGGCAATGTCATCGGTGAGTTGGTGGTGGAAGACCTTGAGGCCGTTTTGCTCATGGTGATTCTGTCCACTTTGGCGGTAAGTAAGAGTTTTGATGGTATGCAGCTGGTTACCAGTATGCTGAAACTGGGTTTCTTCCTTTTGATTTGGTTCTTAGGGGGCATTTTCATCGTGCCTACGGTGCTGCGATGGGCGCGTAAGTTCATGACGGAAGAAACCTTGACGGTGTTTTCGGTGGGCTTGTGCTTTATGATGGTCGTGTTGGCCAATTTGGCGGGATTCTCATCGGCTTTAGGTGCTTTCATCATGGGTTCCATCTTAGCGGAAACGCTTGAGGCTGAGATGATTCACAAAGTCACCACGCCAATCAAAAACCTGTTTGGTGCGGTATTCTTCGTCTCGGTAGGTATGATGGTTGACCCGCAGATTTTGGTGGATTATTGGTGGCAGATTCTGGTGGTAACGATTGTGTTGCTGATATTCAAGCCTTTGAGCAATGTGGCTGGCCGACTGATTGCGGGCTTGGGACTGAAACAATCCATCCAAGGCGGTTTCTGCTTCTGCCAGATTGGTGAATTTTCCTTTATTATTGCAACATTGGGCCTCAGTTACGGGGTCATCGACGACTTTTTGTACCCCATCATCGTTTCGGTGTCCATCATCACGACTTTCATCACGCCATACGCCATCAAAGCAGCTGTCCCGACTTACAATTGGGTAAGTACGCATCTTTCAGAGAATTGGCTGAATCATTTTGAAAATAGCGATCGGGGCATCAAGGTGAAAAGTGGCGAGAAAGTGAGCATGGCCAGCTTCATCGGACGGCAACTCAAGCACATTATTATTTATGTCTCCATCGTGGTCGCCCTATTGTTCATTTGTTTCTGGATAGGTTCATTCGTTACCGAGCATGTCCCGAGCTTGTGGGGCAGTGCCATCAGTGTGGCGATTACGATGGCCTTGGTTTCGCCTTTCCTATGGGCCATCGGATTCAGGCACACGCTGGTCAGTACAACGCATAAGTTGATGGAAGACAGTGCCTTTAATAAGACTTTGATTCTCACGATATTTGTCCTTCGCTTTATCATTGTGTGGGTGGTTGCCGCCTCAGTGTTGCGACATTTCTTCGATGCGGAGTTCTGGTCTCATTTGGGTGTCGGTTCGCCTTATTATCGTTGGATCAATGTGGGAATGGCCTTGGTTTATACCTTCTTGCTCAGGGTGATGAGTCCGGCGATGAAATTCTATAAGCACATCGAGGACAATTTCTTGGACAACCTCAACAAGAGGCAGTCGTCACAGGTGTTCGCCATCCCTGAGATTTTGCAGGAAAACTGCCACTTGCAGAAGATGACGCTGAGTCCTGACAGTCCCTATTCGGGCAAACTCATCAAGGAGACCGATTTCCGCGACAATTATAATGTGAGTGTGGTGAGTGTGGAGCGCGGTAAGCAACTTGTTGAATTGCCCAAGTCTGATTTTCAGCTGTTTCCGTTCGATAAAATTACCTTTGTGGGACATGAAGACCATCTGCGGCTGCTTATGCCTATGGTGGAACTATTTGACGACCAACTGATTCAGGAGCATGAAGAAAGCGAGGTGGATTTGTATAAGGTGGAAGTGCGCCCCGTCAGTCCCTACGTTGGTGTGACTTTGATGGATTCGGGTTTGGCTGAGGACTTTAACGCCATGATTATCGCCATCGAGCGCGACGGACATTTCATCTTGAATCCTTCGGCACGCATTTCTTTCCAACCTGCTGATTTGGTTTGGTTTGTGGCGCAGAAGGACAAGGCTGAAATCCTGATGAATTATAATCCTGACGCGGTTCCTAATATGAATCAATAATTGGGCAGACATGCAGGCCTGCCCCTACGAAAATGATTGTTTGTATCGCCGAAAAGCCAAGCGTCGCCCGCGACATTGCCAAGGTGCTGGGAGCCAACACCGCCCATGAGGGTTACATGGAAGGCAATGGCTATCAGGTGACTTGGACTTTCGGACATCTCTGCACCCTGAAAGAACCCCACGACTACACCGACCAATGGAAGGCCTGGGCTTTGAGCCGACTTCCGATGATTCCACCGCGTTTTGGTATCAAACTCATCACCGACAAAGGCGTGGAAAAACAGTTCAAGGTCATTGAGTCTTTGTTTCAGAAAGCCGATGAGATTGTGAACTGTGGCGATGCTGGCCAAGAGGGCGAGCTCATCCAGCGTTGGGTAATGCAAAAGGCCGCCGTTCATTGTCCTGTGAAACGCCTTTGGATTTCCTCTTTGACAGAGGAATCTATCAAAGAAGGCTTCAAAACCTTGAAAGACCAATCTGATTATCAGTCGCTTTACGAAGCAGGACTGTCGCGTGCCATCGGCGACTGGCTCTTGGGTATGAACGCGACAAGGCTTTACACTTTAAAATACGGACAAAACCGACAGGTGTTGTCTATAGGTCGTGTGCAAACGCCCACTTTGGCACTGATTGTCAACCGCTACCATGAAATTGTGAACTTTAAACCTGAAGCCTATTGGGTGTTGTCAACTGTCTATCGCGATACAACTTTTACGGCTACCAAAGGTAAATACGGTTCAGTGGAAGACGGACAAAAGGACTTGCAGAGCGTTGAAGGAAAAGAGTTTACCGTTACTGATATTTCCACCAAAAAAGGTACGGAAGCCCCACCGAGGCTTTATGATTTGACCTCGTTGCAAGTGGAATGCAACAAGAAATACAACATGTCTGCCGACCAGACTTTGCAGACCATCCAAAGCCTTTACGAGAAGAAATACACCACTTATCCTCGTGTAGATACCACATATTTGAGCGATGACATTTATCCCAAGTGCCCCGATATTTTAGCGAAACTGACCAATTATGCCGAATACACCGCGCCTTTGGCGGGCAAGAAGTTGCCCAAGAGCAAGAAGGTGTTCGACAACAGCAAGGTCACCGACCACCATGCCATCATCCCGACGGGTGTTGTGCCGCAGGGTTTGTCGTTTGCCGAGCAGCAGGTCTACGACGAGGTGTGCCGTCATTTTATTGCCGTTTTCTATCCCGATTGCCAGTTTGCCACGACGACCGTTTTGGGCAAGGTGGAAGAGGTGGAGTTCAAGACTTCGGGCAAGCAGATTCTCGTTCCAGGTTGGCGAGATGTCATCAAGCCCGTGAAACAGGAAGAGGAGAAGAAAGAAGGGCAGGAGGACGAGGAGAAGACTTTGCCCATCTTCGAGAAGGGCGAGCATGGACCGCATCAGCCACAGCTGGCCGAGAAGTGGACAACGCCGCCGAAACCTTACACCGAAGCGACCTTGCTCCGCGCTATGGAAACGGCTGGCAAGTTGGTTGATGACGAATCCTTGCGCGAGGTGATGAAAGAGAACGGCATCGGGCGACCTTCCACTAGGGCAGCCATCATTGAGACCTTATTTAAGCGTAGCTATATCAGAAAGGTGCGCAAGAGCTTGGAACCTACGCCCACAGGCATCGAGCTTATTGGTCTCATTCACGAAGACCTGCTGAAAAGTGCTGAACTGACAGGCATTTGGGAGAAGAAACTCCGTGAGATTGAGCAACACAAATACGAAGCACGACAGTTCTTGGACGAACTGAAACAGATGGTAACTGAAATTGTCACTACTGTGATGTTGGACAATAGTAACCGCCGCGTGGCGGCAACTGTGGTGGAGGAGAAGCCCAAGAGAACTGGACCTAAGAAAAGCACATCGCCAAAGCCGAAGAAAGCTTCGGAAGGCATAGATTCCAGCCAACCCGCTGTCCTGCACGGGAATGACATGCCTTCCAGTGATGCCATTATTGGTCAGCCTTGCCCGTTATGTGGTAAAGGGCATATTATTAAAGGAAAAACGGCTTACGGTTGTTCCGAGTGGCGGAATGGCTGTGGTTGGCGGCAGGCTTTTTGAAGGTTTCTGTGCAAAATCATTGTATTTTACGGATTTGTTGTATTTTTGCACTTAATAATTAGGCAAAACAATGGGCGTAACATTCGACAATGTCCAATACTTGAGTGATAACTTAGATGAAGCGCAGGTCGATGCCGATTGCATTAGGGCTGCCGTTGACCGCCTTCATAGGAAGGTAAATCTGTACAAATATGGTTTAGTGGTTTCGCCTGATTCCAGGAATCGAGTCAATCGATACATGATGAGATACATTTATCGTTTTGCTCAGCCGAAACTATGTAAAGTACAAGACGTTCTCAATCCGGTAATGGACGAAAGACTCTGTGCCTCCATCCGCCAGCAGAATGTGTTAATCATTGATGATGTAACCACCAGTGGTTCAACCTTAAACGAGATTTTAAGAACACTTCGTATCCTCAACGAGGACAATGAAATCACCATTTTTAGCTTGATTGGGAGGAAAGATTTGATGGCGGAGGCGGTTTGAGTACTCCGCTATCCATTCCCTCATAACTTCAGGATCGATACCTTCTTCCAAGGACTTCTCGGCAATCTTTGCCCCAATGTTTGTCGCCATCTTGTTAGGGTCAAGCTTGATTCCGACACGACTAAGGTCGAGGCGGTCGGCATCGTAGCAGGTGTCAATGGTTGCGTCGCCTGAACGGTGTTCTGTCGTATGGAACATGCAGGCGTGATATAATTTGTCGAATTGTTCCTGCGTGATGTCGAGGCGATGCTCCTCGAAGCATTCTTTTGCAAATTCAGCTCCTTTTATACCATGTTTCTCATCATAGCCGTCGTCTGCTCTTTTGCTGTCGTGAAATAATGAGAACAGCCGCACCACCACAATGTCGGCACCTGTTTCGGAGGCGAGCAGCAAGCCGTTGGATTCCACTTGTTTCCAATGGGTGATACCATGTAACTCAGAAATGAAGACGCGGTGGGAGAGGATGTAATTTTGCAGGGTGGGGAAGTCTGTTTTGTTCATGATAGAGATGGGTTTTGTTGTATTTAAACTTTAATATTCCACGAAATGCAATTAAGTGCTCCACCTCTCCTGACCGCTTCCAACGCTGGTATGCCGACCACTTCACAATCAGGCAGAGCATCGGCGATTTGCTCCAAAGCTTGTAGGTCTTCTTCAAGCCCTAATTGCGGTACAAGAACCAACTTGCCCACTTGCAGGAAATTGATGTATGCCCAGCTGCGAGCATGTTGCCATTTTGATGTGTATTTCAAAGGGATAACCTCAAAATGTTTTTCCAATGCTTTTCGGAAGCGGTTGTAATAATAGGGCGAAAAGTCGTCGTAGTTCGTCAATAGGATTTTTCTATCGCCCGCATAATGGACTATGCCGTCACTATGGCCAAAGGTTTCTTTTCGGTCCCAAGGCAGAAACAAAATGTCACTTTGGAAGGCATCTTTCAAAATCCTTTCCACTTCGGCGCGTGTTTTGTCCTTGTTTTCGAAAAACACTTTCTCTGTCATCACGACGGTGTCTCCACATTTAACTACATTGCCACCATCCAAAATAAGGTCTATCATGATTGCGTGTTGCAGTAAGTGTTCAAGGTGGTTTGCGGTTGCTTGAAACACTTTTTCGGTGTCGGTTTGAAGACGAAGATAATAAGGGTCTTGTAAATAGTTGGGCGTGTATTTGAAGAACACAAAACGGCCTTCTTCAACCTGAATTGGCATGAAATCGCGGCACCATATATCCTTGGTTTCCGAAAGATAGGCGTAATGAATCCTATTTGCTTCCAATGCTTCAGCAATGTGCTGGTTCAAGATGGGGCATTTCTCTAGCAGAAGTTTGGAGAAATACACTGTGGTGGTGAGGTTGTCGGTAATCATATTAATAGAGGTGTTATTTCTTTTCTATAATTCCTTTTAGCCTAAATTGCCAAGGTCTTGCATCTTTAATATTCTTTCGTGGCTTTTGCTCGATTTCGCTGCCTTTGTCATATTCAATCCATTCAATTGTAGTTCTCTCATTAGTAGATAACGAAAGCCCAGAATAAAACAAATCATCGTAAATGTGGGTTGAATATGGGTCATATTTAATGTCTTTGACGGCAATGTCTTTGTTGTTGGTTAATACTCTGTATGAACGAATAAGAAAAGACGCTCTGTATTTCTTTTCTTCGTTTTCAAAAGTTATATCAACTCCAGATTGGTGCAAATTGAAACTGCCAATATTAAAATATGGGTATCCACCATCATGTTTAAACATCTCCTTGTAATTTTTGGGCAAATGCTTGTTGATGTGGTACATCTTATCGTCTTTTATGTTGCCTTCTTCTTCATGGTAATACAGTTCAATGGCTCCTATATCAATGATGTATTTACCATTGACAAGGAAATAGCCGTTACAAAGAATTTCCTTTGCTAATGGGAGTGTGGCTTCCACTATGGCTTCTTCATTCCAGTGATTAAGCCTTTTCGTTCTTTCTTGATCGAATTGCTTTAGGATTTTGATTAACTTTTCCATATCAATTAAGTTTGAATTCGCGGCAAAAGTACGAAGTCATTTTTGATGCATTGCAAGAAAATTGGTTAAACTTTGTTAAAAAATTTCCTTGTATTTATTTACAATATAAATAACAAATTGTTTATATGATTATTTTAAAATATTATAAATCAATAATATAAATACAAAGTGAAGCTGCTAAATGATTTCTGCGTGCAGCACAACAGTGTAAGCTGAATTTCGGGGAACGATAGTGTTTTTATCAAATAAATTTCGGGGAACGATAGTATTTTGAGAGAAAAAAATCGCGGGAAAGATAGAAAACCGTCCTTTTTCTTGCATGTAATCGTTTGTTTTTTATACCTTTGCAACGTGTTTTTTTAACCGAATGGTATGGAATATATTTTTCAGCGAAAAATCTATCAACAACTTCGTCAATGGAAGCAGGATAATGCTGGTGGAAGTGCGGTGCTTGTAGAAGGCGCACGACGTGTCGGCAAGTCCACTGTCGTGGAAAAATTTGCCAAACAAGAATACAAGTCGTATATCCTGATAGACTTCAACAAGGCCTCGGAGCGCGTCAAGTCATTGTTCGACGATTTAACTGACTTGGATTATATCTTTCTGTTCCTGCAAAGCACCTATCACACAACTCTGTACCAGCGCGAGTCGGTAATCATTTTTGATGAAGTGCAAAAATGCCCCATGGCCCGACAAGCTGTCAAATACTTGGTGCAAGACGGTAGGTACGACTACATTGAGACGGGTTCGCTTATCAGTATCAAACAGAACACCGAAAATATCACTATACCGAGCGAGGAGGACACCATTGAAATGTATCCGATGGACTACGAGGAGTTCCGTTGGGCTATGGACGATACGGCGACTCTTCCGTTGCTGCGTCAGTCGTTGGAGAAAAATCGCTCTATGGGTGATGACCTCAACCGGCAGTATATGCGCGATTTGCGGTTGTACATGCTTGTGGGCGGTATGCCTCAGGCTGTGAGCGAATATCTTAACACGAAAAGCTTACGGTCGGTTGATATGGTCAAGCGTAAGATATTGAAACTTTACTTTGACGATTTTCGCAAAATAGACAAGACTGGCAAGATAGGTAGATTGTTTCAAGCCATTCCCACGATGCTCTCTCATGGGGTCGGACGGTTTTATCCGTCAGCCATCATCAAGGGCGTGGGGACTGATAAGATGGAGGATTTACTTATTGCATTGGAAGATAGCAAGACGGTGAATGTCGCTTACCATACGGATGACCCCAATGTGGGACTACCGTTGAGCGAAGACAGAAGCCGCATGAAGATCTATGTGGGCGATACAGGATTGATGGTGACGCTCGCTTTTTGGGATAAGAATTTCGCTGAAAATGTCCTGTATGACAAGCTTCTTGCTGACCGTATGCGTGCCAACATGGGATACATATACGAGAATCTTGCGGCACAGATGCTCAGAAGTAGCGGGAACAAACTCTATTTCTACACATGGCCAAAAGATGAAAAGCACAATTATGAAGTTGATTTCTTGCTTTCTCGTGGTGCGAAGATTTGCCCAATAGAAGTTAAGTCGGCAAGCTACAAGTCGCACGTGTCGCTTGATGCTTTTTGTGAGAAATTCTCGTCGCGCATAGGTCGCAGGTATGTAGTTTACACCAAAGATCTGCGGCATGATGGCGAAACGACTATGTTGCCGATATATATGGTAGGATTGATCTAAATAATTGGGATAAGATAGTATTATGCATAAGTAATACAGGCATCGCAAACACTTACTCAATTTCCAACGTCTTCTTGCAAATCTCAATCTCCTCGGGGTCGCCGGTGTATTTGCCGTGGTCGTCGGAGAGTTTGACCACCTTCTTCCAGGTGCGCTTTTCGGTGATTTTGGCTGCCGTGAGCTTCACCACGATGTTCATGGCCTTCACGTTGTCGATGTCGCAGGTGAGGTGGGTACCGATGCCGTAGGAATCCATCATGCGGCCGTTGACGGCTTCGTGGATGGCGATGGCCTCGTCCACGTTCAGGCCATTGCTGAAAATGATGGATTTGTGGCTTGGGTCGATGCCGAGTTCCTTGTATTTGGCGATGATTTCCTCCAAGGCTTCGATGTTGTCGCCGCTGTCAACACGTAGACCGTCAAACAGCTTGGCGTGTAAGGTGGTGAAGTTTTGGAAGAAGGCCTTGCGGGTGTATGTGTCATAAAGGAACACACCCAAGCTGCCGGCATATACCTCTTGCCAGTAGTCCATGGCTAAGTAATTGGCCTCGTTGTAGCCATAGAGCGAGCAGGTCTCGATGAACTGGTGGCTCATAGTGCCGATAGGGGTGAGGTCGTATTTCATGGCCAACAACACATTGGAAGTTCCCACAAAACAAGTCTTGGTGAACTGTTTTTGCGCCTCAATGAACGAGCGAATCACCGCATCCTGATGCTCGAACGAGAAACGGCGACGTGTACCAAAGTCGCTGAACTTCACGCCGTTGCCAATGAGACGGATACCTTTGTCGTAGGATTTCTTGTATTCCTTCTCGGCATCGTAATGTTCAAACTCGCCTTTCAATTCATGTGACAGCTCGGAGACGGTAGCCAAAATAGGCATTTCCCAAAACACGGTGCGCCACAACAAACCAGTGACGGTGATGTGCAGATGGCCTTCCTCGTCTTGGCTCACTTCGACCTCAGAGGGCCGCATGTGGAAGCCTTTCAGGAAGGTGAAGAACCACAGCGGGAAGTAATAGCATTTCCGTTTCATGAAACGTACTTCCTCGTCAGTGATGCGGATGCTGCCGTAACTGTTGAAGAGTTCTCTCAGTTTCTCCGCAAAGCCTTTGGGGTAGACCGTATTGTTGCGGTCGACGAAGGTGTATTGTCCCATGGCGCGGGGGAACTTTTGCAGGTAGGCGTAGCACACGCTGAAGGTGTATAGGTCGTTGTCTAACAGGCTGGTGATGATTTGTCTCATGGCGTTTTGTTTTTGTCAGGCCCTTCGACAAACTCAGGGACCTGGGCGGTCGTTGAGCCTGTCGAAACGCCGCATTTTTATAATTTACTGATGATACTTCTAACTTTATCCGATATATATTTCACCGAATTGGTAGTGTTTTCAAGCACTTGCACCAGGTCCTTCCGCTTGATGATTTCGGTGAGGCTGTAGTTCTGTTGGAACAGTTTACTAATGTAGCTACCGTAAAGCACGTCATTTTCGTTTTCTAAGCTTTTGATTTCGTGGCATAAACGATTAATTTCCTTGTTCTTTTCCTCGTTGCCCATAAACTCCAAGTCGTCGATGATGGTTTTCAGAGCCTCGGCGGCAAACATAATGTTTTCCGACATGGTCGTAAGGTCTTCATCTACAGCGAGGAAGCGGCGGGTGAGGACGATGTTGCCGCTGTCGTCGAGGCGGTCGAGGAAGGTGTCCATCATCTCGGCAAGTTCGTGTACGTCCTCACGGTCGAAGGGGGTGAGCACGGTGGCGAAAAGCTGGCTGTAGAAGTCGCGCAACACCTGGTCGCCCTCGGTTTCGCAAGCCTTGATGTCCTTTTTCAGGCTTTCCAAACGCTCCAAATCAGTCTCAAGGAGCATCTGCCTCAGGAGTTGGGCAGCTTTGTTGATGTATTCGGCCTGCTTTTGGTAAAGCGGGTAGAATTTGGTTTCTTTGGGGACGAAAAACTGGAAGAAACTGTTGAGACTCATGGCAATCAGATGGGTAAGAGGTGGAACAACAGGTTAAGGACGCCGCCGATGACCAAAGGCACTGGGATGGTGAGAACCCACGACAGGACGATGCGCTTGGCCGTGACCCATTTGACGGATTTCATGCCGTCGGTGAGACCCACGCCGATGACACCGCCAGTGATGGTGTGCGTAGTGCTGACAGGAATACCCATGAACGAGGTAGCAATCAAGGTGGTAGCACCGGCAAACTCGGCTGAGAAACCACGTATGGGCGTGATTTTGGCCAAACCGCCGCCCATGGTCTTGATGACATTCTTGCCGCCAATCAAAATGCCCAACGACATAATGATGTAGCACACAACGGCCAGTATGTCAGGGATGTGGAAGCCTTGGCTGCTGTCGTAGAAGTTGCTGATGAACTCTTTCATCGCGGGCGTGACCCCTTGGGTGGTGAACACGCTGGCCATCAGCACGGCAATGATACCCATGGTCTTG
>Ga0310696_10004985_pt1 | contig 16141 bp, 13 predicted proteins | sample AusTroGonzalo_MG_4_FD_203885 | JGI IMG/M metagenome (GOLD analysis project Ga0310696, IMG submission 203885) | Bovine rumen microbial communities from tropical cattle in Woodstock, Queensland, Australia - Gonzalo_02 (v2) (version 2) | ecosystem: Host-associated > Mammals > Digestive system >...
CAGTATTCCATTTAAGATTTTAATTCTCTTATCTGGTTTACAAGGCATTGATAAACAATACTATCAAGCCGCTCAAATCGATAGCTGTCCAAAAGCTAAGACATTATGGAAGATTACCGTTCCATTACTTTCCCCACAAATTCTTTATTTGATGATTACATCATTTATCGGTTCCTTTAAGGAATATACATCCGTTGTCGCTATCTTCAATGGTCCTGGCACAATGGGTAAAAACTCCAATATTCCAGACATGGAAACAATCGTTTATTACGTTTACGATAACGTTGAAAAGGGCAATACATCACGTGCGGCAGCAGCAGGTGTGTTCCTCTTTATCATTATTCTCGTCTTCACTTTCGTCCAATTCGGCGTCAGTAAGAAGAGAGTCCATTATTAGGAGGTGACAGTATGGCAGAACAAGTCGTTCAACAAGAAGAACAAATGACATACATTGACTTTAAGAAAGTCCGTGTCAATCCTAATATCACTTTATCCATCGTGGAAAGTGGTAAGACCGTTGAATCTATCAAACGTCGTGAAAAAGTGGTGCACATTATCACCACAGTTCTCACATATCTCTTCATCTTCGCTTTAGCTTTAACCGTGATGTTCCCATTCTATTGGATGATTATCACATCATTAAAGCAAAACGATGAAATTATGGCTACTCAACAAACATTCTTCCCAAATATTGTTATGTGGAGTAACTACTCTTATGTTTTCGAGACATTTAACTTCACTGGTTACATGTTTAACACCATTATCGTGGCGATCTTCTCCACTGCAGGTACTTTGTTAACAACTATTTTCGCCGCCTTTGCCTTCGCTAGACTTGAATTCAAAGGCCGTGAACCATTATTCATGATTTTCTTAATGACCATGATGATTCCTGGCGAAATGATGGTTATTTCTAACTACTTAACCGTTAATGCCTTCGGTTGGATTAAAGATCAAACTAGAATGGATGCTTACTTAGCGATGATTGTTCCATTTGTGGTTTCTGTCTTCCATATTTATTTGTTAAGACAAAACTTCAAGCAAATTCCTAAGGAACTCTATTTAGCCGCGAAAGTTGATGGTAAGAGTGACTGGGACTTCTTATGGAAAGTCATGGTCCAACTCGCAGCGCCAACATTAATTTCCATTACCATCTTAAAGTTCATGGGTACATGGAACTCTTATGTGTGGCCAAACTTAGTTACTAAGAACGAAGAATTCCGCTTAATCTCTAACGGATTACGTGGTAGTGCCTTCCAAGATATTGATACAGGTATGGTGGAATACGGTTATCAAATGGCCGCATCCTTCTGTGTCACTGTCCCATTGTTCTTATTATTCGTCTTCTTCCGTAAATACATTATGAAAGGCGTTGGAAGAGCGGGTATTAAAGGCTAAAATCGGATTAAAATTGTCGATGACAATTTAATAATAATACGGAGATAATTTTATGAAAAAGAAAACTCTTGTTCCAGTAATGGTACTTACCTCCATCCTCTCATTAGCAGGATGTAACAATGGTGGTGACAATTCAAAAGTTGAAAAGAAAGGTCACTTCGACCATAAAGTCACCATTAAATTTACACAATCTTACGCTCAAGGCTATCAAGCCAAATTACAATCATTCGTTGATTCATTTAAAGAAATCGAACCAAACGTTGAAATTAAGTTAGAAGATGGTTGGATCAGTGGTAACTACGATACAATCCATTCTCAAACAATTTCTGATATTCAAACTGGTGAATATGGTGACTTAGTCATCGCTTATCCAGACCACGTTGTTGACTACATCGACTTCGGTAAAGCTGTCAAATTAGACGACTTTATGGATAACGAAGAATATGGTTGGACCGCTGCAGAAAAAGCGGACGTCGTTCCTGCTTACTTAAAAGAAGGTCAAGAATTCCCACTTCCAGGTACATATTGCTTACCATTCTCCAAATCCACAGAAGCGATGTTCTATAATGAAACACGTTTATTCGATAGTGAACTCGTCCAATTCTTAGCCACTAAAGGTATCACCATGAATAAGGCTTACATTGAGTCCTTAACATGGGAAGAATTATTCGGTAAATTATGTCCAGCTTTCAAAGAATATGATGCTGCTCATCCAAATTCACCATTAACCACCGCTAAAGAAGGTAGCATGAACTCTTACGTTGGTTACGATAGTGACGCTAACTTATTCATCACATTAGCCGAACAATATGGTTATGGTTATACAAGCGTTGACGAATATGGTGAAGCTCACCTCGATTACAATAACGATAATATGAAAGGTTTAATGAAGACCTTCGCTAACGCTTCTAAAGAAGGTTACTTAAGAAGCCCAGGCGTTATCGGTAAGAGCTACTCCTCCAACTACTTCAAAGAAAATAACGTCTTATTCTCCATCGGTAGTACCGCTGGTGTTAAAAACCAAGTCGCTGACACATTCGATGTCGGTGTTACCCAAATCCCACAAGCACAAGGCAAAGCTGCTAAGATCATTTCCCAAGGTCCATCTGTTTGTATCTTAGACCACGGCAATGATAAAGATAGACAATTAGCCGCTTGGTTATTCTACAAGCACATGACAAATACCAAGAACACAGCCTCCTGGGCTATCGAAGTTGGTTATTTACCAGTCCGTGCTTCTGCTTATACATCTGAAGCTTATATCGACTACTGTAATACAGAAGGTAAAGATGCTCGTAGTACAGAATTATTAACCGCTCTCAACGCTGTTTATAGTTCCTCAACTGTTGACAAAGTCTTTACAACTCCTCCATTCAAAGGTTCTTCTACCGCTAGAACAGAAGTTAACTCTTTAATGGTTAACGTCCTAAAAGACGCCGCTGATGGTACAGCCATTGACGATGCCTATTTAAAAACAAAATTTGATTTAGCAATCAACAATACACTCAAAGAAATGTAATAACTATTTCTCGGAAGGAGAAAATATTATGAAAAAAGTTTCATTATTAATGTTTCCACTAATCATTGCTTCCTTAGCGGGTTGTAATGGTGGTAACAATACAAAAGGTAAAGTTGTCATCAACTTCTGGCACACCTTTGGTCAAAAACCAGAGACAGCCTTAAAGAATAAAGTTGCTGAATTTACCAAAAAAGTTAAAGAAAAAGATGGCGTTGATGTCGAAGTCGTCCTTTCCTATCAAGGTGGCTACAAAGATATGCCAAGTAAAGTCACAACTGGTATCGCAACCGGCGAAAGTCCAACAATCGCCATTGCTTATCCAGATCACGTGGCTGACTATCTCGCTCTTGAAGGTAGTGATGTTGGTAAATACGTCGTCAATTTCGATAAGTTCTTAAAAGATAGCACTGCCACCTTTGGTACCGATGCTTATTTAGGCGATACCATGGCAGAAAGCGATATGGTTAAGAGCTATATGGATGAAGGCCGTTCCTTACAAAGAGAAGGTACATATTTAATTCCACTCATGAAATCAACTGAAATCATGACCTATAACTTAGATGCTGCTAAAAAGGCCGTCGGTTATGCTTATCCTGATGTTCCAGTTGATCGTGTCGCGGAATTCATGAAGACCATCACTTGGGAACAACTTCTCAATATCGCTAGAGCCGCAGTTGAACATAAGAGTGAAGTCTCTTCTAAATTAGAATATCCAATCTATTACGATAGTGACTCCAACTTATTTATTACTGAACTCTATCAAAATAAAATCGGTTATTCCTCCATCGGTAATGACGGCAAAGGTCGCGTTGATTTCGAAGAAAGCGAAAACCTCGCTAATGCCAAAAAAATCGTCGCTGCTTTAAAACAAGCTCACGATGATGGTTTATTAACCACACAAGGCGTTGAAGGCACCTACGCTAGTAACTCCTTTAAAGAAGCTAAAACACTCTTCTCTATCGGTTCTACTGGTGGTACAGGTTATACCATTCCAGATGCTGGTCAATTTGATACAGCGTTCGCTAAAGTTCCAACCATGGGTGAACAAGTTGCTTACATTTCTCAAGGTCCATCCGTTTGTATGCTTAACAACCCAGGCTTAGAAGCAGATGAAAACGAAGCTGCTATTAAGTATGGCTGGAAATTAATCAAATACTTAACAAGTAAACAAGTTAACGTTTCCTTATGTGTTGCCGGTTCTGAAGGCTATTCTCCAGTAAGAGAATCTTGTTACACAACTGAAACATATAGTGACTTTATTGAAGAAGGCGAAGGCTATGCTGAAGCAGCTTTAGTTACACAAAACGACATTGCTGGTCGCTATTATAACTCCGCTGTTTTCCCAGGCAGTGCCACATTAAGAAAAGAAGTCGGTTCCTTAGTGACCAACGTCTTAAATGGTAAATCCGCTCTTGATGATGCATTTGCAACCGCCATCAATAACGCGAAGAAAGATATTAAATAATTTAAAAGGAGGGCGCTATGAATAAGTTCAAACAAATTACATTAGCAGTCGCTACCTTCTTATCCGTGGCCTTATTAGCAGGATGTAACAATGGTAGTGGCAATACTCCATCACAAGGTGATAAGAACTGGGTTGACTATACTCAATCTGCCGCCGTCCGCCTATCTTTAGACTATAAAGGTAGAGATTTCTATAAAGATGGTATTGGTCAAGTTAAGCTCTATCAATCCATCGATGGTGATACCGCTCACTTCACTCCATTAGTGACCACCACAAGTCGCTTAAACATTAAATCCCGTTACTATGGTATCGATACTCCAGAATCAACTGGTCGTATCCAACCATGGGGTCAGCCTGCTAGTGACTTCAATAAGAAGAAATTAAAAGAAGCTAATGAAAACGGCACAATCGTTGTTTCTACAGCCCAAGAAAACTATGGTAGTCCACAATATGACTCCACTGGTGAAAGATTTGTCTCTTTAATTTGGATTAACGAAACAAAGAAAGACGCACCATTTAACGAATTATATTTGTTAAACCTTGCCATCGTTCAAGAAGGCTATTCCTGGGTTAAAAACGTCCAAGATATGCCAGCATATGCTGATACATTCTATGCCGCTGAAACACAAGCAAAGAACTATAAACTTCGCTTATTCTCTGGTGTCCCTGAAGACGGCTTCCCAACTGGTGACTATGTCAACACCAGCTTATTAGACTTAAAAGTCGCAACAGAAAACTACATCAAAGACAAAAACTATCAATCACCATTAGATGGCGCAAAAGTTAGAATCCGTGGTACAGTTGCTGGTTATTCTAACGGCACAATGTACTTACAAAGCTACTTTGAAGAAAGTGATAGTGAAGAAATCCGTGGTGAAGGTAAAGGTGTTAAAGGTGGCGAATATGCTTCCATCAACATCTTCTGCGGTATGTCTTCTGTTCCAAGCAAATATCGTAAAATTAACACATTCATCCAATTATGTGTCTTCGCTAAATATAGTGAAAACTTTGGTTTCCAATTAACTGGTGCTGAAGGTCACTTCCCAATCGTTGAATCCGAAGCCACTGATGAAGACTGCAAGATCCTCATCAAAGCGGAAGAAAACATTGGTGAACAAAGCTTACATATGATTGAATATACCGCTGCTGAATTAAGTCAAGTGGCGAAAGACGGTAGTTTTGAATGCTTAAACTGTGCAGTCAAAGTCACCGATGCTGTCGAATGTAACAAATTCCGTATTAACACCAAAGGTGATGAAATCACATTAGGTTTCAAAGATTGTGATTTCGAAGCCTATCTCACATTCTCTTATGCTGGTGATCCAGAAAAGAAATTTGAATATTGGAATACTGAAGAACAATTCGTCGGTAAAAAATTCTTATTAAGTGGTATCTACACTTACCACACCTATAGCGATAGAACTACTTATCAAATCATCTTTAATGATGCTAGTGGTTTAGAATGGGTCCAAGAAAACTAGTTTATTTAGGAGGCAATTAATCATGTATTGTTATCACTGTGGTTATAAACTCAACGAAGAAAAAATCGAAGCCAAAGAATCCACCTATAAGAAAATTGAAGGTATGGATGTCGATACTGAGATCAACTACGTCTGTCCAAGATGTGGTCATCTTATGCATGAAAACGCCTCACCAGAAGACGTTAAATCTTTAGCCAGAGCATGTCACGCTGAACTTCAACGTGGTCGTAATGACCTCGCTAGAGGTATGAGTAACATCTCCATTGGTGTCATTCTTTTAGTGACATCTATCGTCTTCTTATTATTATCGAGAAAAGCGGATAATCAATTCCAGATTACCCCAACTTCTCCAGAGTTCATGGTCTTCTGTGGACTCGCTATTATTTCGGTTATACTTTTAGTGTTCGGAGTGGTCTTTACGGTATTCGGCGTGAAACGTAAGGTCACTTACACGCACCTACTAAAGGATATAAATAATCAAACCTTTGTGCAGTAGCACAGTTTCCATTTTTTATGAAAGGAGAAATTAACATGAAAAAAGGAACAAAACTTGTTGCTTTATTGTTAGGCCTTGCCTTAATGGTTCCTGCTTGTACACCAGGCACTAATCCAAGCAAATCTGCAGAACCAGGAACTTCTTCTGAAGCCCCTGTTAACTACAAGGTTACAATTAGTAACAAAGAAGAACTTCAAGCTGAATGGTTTGTTGGTGATCAATCAAGAAAAGTCAACCTTGAAGTCGAACCAAAAGCCAACATTACACAATTAGTTAATGAAGGTAAAATTCAAATTACATCAAGTGACCCAGCTAAATTAGCTATCGAAGGTCAAATGGCCTCCCCAGTTGCTGCTGGTGAAGTCACGATCACAGTCAAATGTGGCGAATCCCAAGACACCGTGGCTATTAATTTACAAGCCAAACAAACAGTTCAAGAAAAATATGGTGTCGAACACGCAGGTACCGAAGAAGATCCTTTTACCAATGAAGAAGCTTGCAAAGTTGCTAAACACGAAAAATACAACAAGGAAGACTTCTATGTCAAAGGCAAAGTTGCTTCTTTCTATCATGCTCCAGGTAGCAGAGAGGACGGCGCTGTTAGCTTCTATTTAGAACCAGCCGAAGGCAAAACTGAAAAATTCGAAGTTTACAAATGCTATAAAGACAAAGAACAAAAACAAAAACTTACCGACAAAGATATTTGGGTCGGTGGTGTTGTCACAGCACATGGTGTCTTTACAGTTTACAATGGCACACAAGCTGAAACAGATGGCAGCGCTATCTTTGTCAAGTGTGAAGGTAATCCACCAGCAGAAAGACAAACATTAACAAAGACATTTGCTGAAACATTAGCAGCTGGTAATGCTTTAGCCGATGGCGATAGCACATGGGATTACTATAAATTCCAAGGTTATGTCACGGTTAAATCTGGTAACGACTACTTCTTAACCGCTACAAAGGGTGAAGCCTTAATTCCAGGTAAATCTGATGAAGCACATGGTTCAAGAGATGTCAAAGGTACTAACGCCATTGAATTATATGGTGCTGGTAAAGTTGAAGCTTTAGCCGCTAAATTATTAGAAGGTGCTAAAGTCGAAGTCACAATGATCGTTAAGAACTACCATGGTACAGTCGAAAACGGTCTTGACCTCAAAGATGAAAATGTCACAGTTCTTGAAGCTGGTACAAAATGGGCCGTTCCAGAACCAACAGTTGCTAATAAGACAGTTACTGAATTCATCGCTTTAGAAAACAATAAGAAGAACGCTTACAGCGTTAAAGCTACAATTAAAGCTTTCAAATCTGGCGATACAAAAGATAAATACGGCAATATGACCATTACTGACGGTACAACTGATGTCGCTATTTATGGTTCTTCTGCAACCGCTACAGCTCTTACTTGGGATGGTGCTGGTGAATACGCTTTCACAAACCCACAAGACTTCTTAACAGACGAAACAACATCCGCTCTTAAAGTTGGCGATGAAATCACAATGAAATTAATCCGTGCCGACTACATTAAAGACGGTGTCACACAAGCCATTCAAGGTACTGGTGTCATTACCGCTGTAACTCCATCTGGTGGTGGCGGTGGCGAACAAACTACTACTCGCGTTGTTGATTTCGCAGCTAAAACAGCCAAACACAATGCTTATAATGATACATGGGCATATGGCGATGTCACAATTGCCGGTGGTGCTAACAACAATGGTGGTTGGACATTCGTTAAAATGGGTGGTAAACAAGCCACAATCACAGCTGCAGGTCACCCAGGCACATGGATTAAGACAGATTCCGCTACCAACTATTCCGTTGCTTCTGTCACAATCAAATACGTTGGTAAGTGCTATAACCAAGATAGCGAAAAAGCTACAGTTAAAGTTGAATCTTATAGCGATGCCGCTTTAGCAACAAAAGTCGCTGAAACACCAGCCGCAGAAGTTGCTGCTATTGATACAAACGAAGGTGTCAACGAAGTTACATATACATTCCCAGCTGCTCAAGCTGCTAATATGTACTACAAAGTTTGCTTCGATATTATCAACACAACAACCTATAATGGTGTTGTTGCCTTAGAAAAGATTACATTCAACGCAGCTGCCTAATCTTAACCATTTGATAGTTTAGAATTTTAGACACAATAAGGAGCGCGTTATTCGTGCTCCTTTTTTGTTGTTTCCTTAAACAAAACATAAATAAAGTCCATTATGTTGCTTTAATCAATTTATTGCTTTACAATAAGGACAGCAAATCAAAGGAGTTTTGATATGAAAAAAACAAAGTTTTTAATGGCGCTTGCTTGCTTTGGTCTTTTGATTACGGGTTGTAATCCAGCTACAACTTCAAGTGAAAGTAAACCAGCTAGTTCTAGTGGTAATCCTTCCACATCAAGCAAACCAAGCACAAGTACACCATCAAGTAGTAGTACTTCTTCTGTGATTCCAGATCCAGAAACATATTATGAAGTTGAGTTTGGTGCTGCAAATGAAGCTTTAAATGATTCTGGCAAATGGGGCAAAGGCAAAGAGTACAAATGGACATTCAGTGTTCCAAAGAATTACACCAAAGTCGTCTTTGCAGTCGGTGCTCAAATGAGTTCCTCCAGCCATGGCGATCGTTCCTTATACACCAATCACGAAGGTGCTTCCAGTAATGACTCATTCGAAAGTAATGAAGCGAATGATGGTACTTGCAGAATTACCTTAAAAGCCAATGGTGTCCAACAAGAAGTCACTCACGATACCTATGAAGCAGCGGGCTTAACAGATTCTGAAATGAATTATTTCAAATTAGCGGAATTCGCCGTTAATGCTGGTGAGGTCGAAGTCAGTTTGACAACACACGCCAAAACAGGCTACCGCTTAATGTTAGGTGAAGGTGCTAGATTATACTATAAAGCCGCTGATGAATCTGCGACACCAGTCGTCCCAGTTGATGATGGTGAAGGCTATGCCGTCACATTCAGTGCCACTCACGGTGAAGTTTGGGTCTATGAATCTGGTCAAGACTATTCCGTCGCTCCAGTTAAGACAAATACAACTGAAACCAGAGACGAAGAAGGCAAAAAGACAAAGTGGATTGAACCAGAAGAAGAAACCACACTTGAACCACAAGTTAACTTCAAAGTTATCTGTGAAGCTGGTTATGAAGTCGACGCCGATTGCTTAGCAATTACTGGTACATATAACAAGATTAAAGTCGTCTCCAATGATGCAGAAGAAAATTCTTGGATAATCCGTATTACAAAGATTAAATCTGATTTAAGCATCGTTATTACTCCAAAAGTCCACGTTGAGGGCATCAATGGTTATGAAATCACCTTTGCGTTAACAAATGCCACCGCTAAAGTTTACGTTGGTCCAAAAGATGAAACAGGTAGCAACGTTGATAATGGTGAAGAAGGTAAATTCTATACCCGTGCCAAAACCGATCCATACGATTATTCCAAGAGCGAACCACAATTCAACTTTGAAATCATTCCAAACGAAGGCTATGAATTCAATGATGGTGTTGAATGGGGCGATGCCACAGAAGTCTCTTCTAGTGCCGTTTCCTTCATCACTCCAGGTGCTAACTACAATAAATTAAAGAAGAGCGCCAATGGTGGTTATACATTAACAAAGGTTGCTGGTGCTTTAACAATTACTGCTGTTGCTACAGAAGTCAAAGTCGTCGAAGCATTCGTCGCTGATTTCTCCACTAAAGCAGCCAGTAACAATGCTTACAACAACACATGGGCCTATGGTGATGTCACAATTGCCGGTGGTGCCAATAATGCTGGTCAATGGGCATTCGTGAAAATGGGTGGTAAGAGTGCAACAATTAGCGCTGAAGGTCATCCAGGCACATGGATCAAGACAGACAAAGCTCTTGATTACTCTGTCGCTTCCGTCACAATCAAATATGTTGGCAAATGCTACAACAAAGACGATGAAAAAGCTACAGTCAAAGTTGAATCCTATAGTGATGCCGCTTTAGCAACAAAAGTCGCTGAAACACCAGCCGCAGAAGTTGCTGCCATTGATACAAACGAAGGTGTCAACGAAGTTACATATACATTCCCAGCTGCTCAAGCTGCTAATATGTACTACAAAGTTTGCTTCGATATTCTCAACACAACAACATATAACGGCGTTGTTGCTTTAGAAAAAGTGACATTCAATGTCGCTGAATAAGAATTAGTCTTTATTACTAATTAAACAACTAGCCCTCACTTCATAGTGGGGGCTTTTTCTATATCCTTATATAAGTATAAAGAATATTTACTTGCGTAAAATTATCACTTTGTTATATGATTATCTAGCGATGCACTCTTAGCTCAGCTGGCAGAGCACGTGACTCTTAATCTCGGGGTCCAGGGTTCGAATCCCTGAGAGTGTACCAATTTATTAAATAAACCTTCGATGAAAATTCGAGGGTTTTTATTATTTTTTAGCAGTTTTTTAGTATTGAGTTGTCTAATAAGTGAAAGGGAGAAAAAACTATCGAGTATTAGGTGGTTTGGAGGTATAATTACCCTATGCGAAAAAAGAGACTTGCAATCAAATTATTATTACCATTCATATCTTTACTCTTATCGTCTTGTGCCGCCAGTAATGCTGGCAGGTATTCCTACGGTGATAGAGATTCTTTTTCCTATCGCCCAGTTAGTAGTGAACCAATTGAAACAAATGAATACGCTAATGGTAGAAGGGTTTTTGATGCCTTCTATGATTATCAAAATTACGCGACAAATCATCTTGATAGAACAACTTACAACGTTTCTAGTTTTCCATCATTAGAATTTGTGATGGGTAAAAACGAATTATATTCCGTTACATTAATAGCTGATGGAAAAAATGTTACCGTTAACGATATTGGTGCGATTTATATCGCCGATATAAACTTTGATGGACATGATGATTTATGCCTTGGTTTAAGAGTGACATTAGAACAAGATTACTATGTCGCTTTAGCCTACGATATTTTCAATAAAAAAGAATTATTAAATTTAGATGAAAAAGGTAATGCTCAGACAGGTGGACATGACTATGCCTTTAACTATAACGAGAAAAAGGTTCTCATGGTGGAATCTTCTTATAGTGTAAATCCTATTTCTTTAAATAGTCGTGGTTATTTTAAAACTAACACTAATAGCGAAGTCAATCTCGATTGGAAGCCAATTCAATTTGAAATCGTTGATTTAGAAACAGAAGTTAATAACATCCCGACTTTTAAAGGCACGGACGGAATAGAACGCTATATCGTTAACACAAAAGATGTTTATAACAATATCTATTTAATCATCAATTTCTTTGGTGATTTCTTGACGTCAACTTATGGAGAGAATGACGTAACTTTCTCTCAATCGGTTGGCTTTGCGTTAAGTATCACTGAAAGATTTATTGATAAATTAGCCCTTTCTATCACATTTAATACTGAGGGCAGATACAACATTACTTGTAATGTTGCTAATTATCACACGACTTTATTTTTTGAAGCAAATGATGAATTATACGAAATGCTTCAAGTAGCGTAAGCTACACAATCATCATTTTTACCGCGCAAAGTGGTCCTAAGAAACTGAGGAAGTAATGATCACAAAACAAACATTCAATGATTTTCTTCTCGGACAAGAAGAAGCTACTGAAATGGTGTACAGGGAATATCGTAACCTGGCATATTTTGTGATTGCCACTTACGTTAAAAACCAAGATGACTGTAATGACATCCTTAGCGACACCTTCTTAAAGGTTCTACAAAGCCGTGAAAGTGTGAAGAGTGTGGACGGCTTAAAACAGTTCATCTGCACTGTGGCTAAAAACGAGGCTATTAACTTTATTAGAAAAGATAACCACCTCGTTAAATCAGAATTAATTGATGAGATGTATGGGGAAAGTGATAAGGTCAACGATGTACTCAATATCCTCGAACCTCTCTTATCAAATAAGGAAGTCATTGTGGTCTACTATAAAGCGATATTTGAGATGACATGGGATGAAATCACTAGAGAAACAGGAATTCCATCAAGCACCGCGAGATTGATATATAAACAAGCTAAAGATAAGTTAAAAAAGGAGTTAAGGTATGTTTAAACAAAAACTAAAAGAAAAAGCCTATAAGAGTTTCGATAAACTAATTGTCGATCCTTCTTTCATCAAGAACACAGCGCCTATTAAACCCGCTCCAAGAAAGAATCTTTTCGTTCCTATCTTTAGTGCTGCTTTAGCCTGCTCAGTCATCGGTGCTATTGCTTTAACCGTATTTATTAGAAATAACGCCAATATCAATCGTGAAAACGCTCAAATTAGAGAATTAGAAAATACCTATATTAGTCCATTTGCTGGTAAATATGGTATTTATCTCTCTTTCTGGCAAATCACTGATATGAAGAATCCTGATAATCAAAACGGTATTCTTCATAACTATCACGCTGTTCACGTTGTTTTGGGTGAAGTCGTGGAAGAAGGCTGGTTAGAATTTAAAGACACTGAAACTAAAAAAATTCAAACACCAGTATTAAATTTCCGCGGTCAACAAGCTTTTGATAGTCACGGTCGAGCGCTCTATGATGAGAAGCTAGAACAATACAATATCGCCACTGTCCATTTCGCTGATGAACGTATTGCTGAAATCAAAATGGCTTTAAAAGAAAACACCGTCTCCATTGGTAAAGAGCAGTGGGATGCACAAACAGATTCCATCTGGGGAAGAATGCCTTTCCTTGGCACCTATAAAGCGGATAATGGTAACACCATTGAAGTAAAAGAAGATGCCACTATGGTGGAACACGCCGCTAAAAAGGATATAAATATCGATTGCTACGTCATTAAATATAAGAAAGAAAACATTTCTATCAGTTACACTGAAGAAGCAAAGAAAAACAAATTAATCACTAGACAAACAGACATCAAACTAGTGGATGGTAATTACCAATTTGTTAAAGATGGTAATACCTACATTAGACAAGCTTAATAACAAGTAAAATCCTCGAAAAAATCGAGGGTTTTTCTTATTTTTCCACGATTTTTAAAGCTTTTTCTCTTTGACTATTTACAAATCAAATCTGTCTACATACAATTAATACAGTTAATACAGATTATGAACGACAAAAAACCAATCTTTATCCAAATCAAAGAAATGTATGAACGCCTTATTGATATGGGCGCATTTAAAGAAGGAGATGTTATGCCTTCTGTTAGAGAAGTAGGGCTAGCTTATAGCGCGAATCCTAATACAGTGCAAAGAGCCTTCTCTTTAATGGTGGAAGATGGTTATCTAGAATCTATCCCGAAAAAAGGTTTCTATGTCCATAAAAATAAAGTGGACAGATCCGCTGCGTTACGTAGTGAATTAAAAGAGATTATTAATAAAGGATATAGCAAAGAAGAGATTATTAAGGAATTGGAGGAAATAAACAATGATTGAGATTAAAAATCTAGTTAAAACGTTCGGTTCTGTGCGAGCAGTTGATGATTTATCAATCACCATCAATTCCGGTATTAATGGTCTCATTGGTGAAAATGGTGCAGGTAAATCCACATTATTAAGACTCATCAGTGATGTTTATCAACCAGATAGTGGTGAAATCATCATTGATGGTGTCCCTAACTACAAAGTTATGGCTAAGAAAGATGTCTTCTTCCTTCCTGATAATCCATACGCTCCACACAATATGGCTGTCAGTCAAGTATTTGAATTCTATTCAACCTTGTTTGATTTAGATAAAGAAAAATTCATGGCCATCATGGATAGACTCTCATTACCAACAGATAGAAAAGTTTCTACTTATTCTAAAGGTATGAGAAGACAACTATTCATCGCTATTGCGCTTTCAAGTAACGCAAAATACGCCTTATTAGATGAGGCGTTTGATGGACTAGATCCGCTAGTCCTAGCAACAGTTAGAGAGGAAATTATCAAAGATGCGGATAAAAAAGTATACATTGTTTCCTCCCACAACATTTCTTCATTAGAAAGACTATGTGACAGCTTCATCCTTCTTTCCAAAGGGCGAGTCGGCAAGAACGGCGATGTTGAACATCTTGGTGAGAACTTTGTGAAATATCAAATTCTCGTTAAAGGTGCATTAGAACAAAAGGATTTAGAAGCACTTTCATATCGCGTTTTGTCTTTCAAGAAAGTGGGCTCAATATGCAATGTTGTTTTCCACGATAAAATCGATGAAAGCATTATCCGTAACAAGATGGATGTCATTCTTTTAGAAAAGATTGCCATCGACCCCGATGAATTAATTGCCTTAGAAATGCTCGACGCAAGAAAGGAGAACAAATAATATGAAACGATATTTACGTTTATCAATCATTAGAAAGCTCCCTCTTTTTGTTGTCCTTTCTGTCTTGCTTCTAACTGTTGCTTTTGTAAGCGCAAGCAATGTTGAGTTTGAAGGCAGTGATTATTATTACCGCACAGTTTCTCCAGCGAGTGGTACAGGTGGTTTAATCGGAACATTCTTCATGATTATGGCAACCCTTCCTTTCTTTAGTATGAATTATCGCTACTCATTAGGTAAAAGTGATCTATATCGTCAAGTTGCCTTTAAAGAAAAGAGAATCAGATATGGCGAGCATCTATCATCTTTGATTATCGTCTGCATCGCTTATACCATTGCTTTATCTATTCAAGTCGCCACATTAGCGGTTAGAAACTACATCATCGCTGAAAGCCCAGATTTCTATTTATATTACGGCTGGTTTATTCCGTTGTACTTCACTTGCTTGGTGGTGGGCACAGGCTTATATTTCATCTCTTATTTATTAGTTTCACGCAGTAACGTGTTTATTAACTCACTACTTATCTTCTGTTTAGGATATACATTCTTTAACTGCATTAATTATGTGGTTATTGCATATTGCACTAGAAACATTACCGAGGCTGGTTTCTTCCTCCAGGGACCATCAGCGATTGGTGCTATTTCCTACGTCGCACAAGAATTTGAGGGATTGATTTGCGAAAATCAGCTTCTTCTTCCAATGATGAAAAGCACAGAATGGCAATACAATCCTGCTTTCTTTGCTTGTATTGTTGAGTTTATCCTTTTAGCGGCTTTAGGTATCGTAGCCTTTATAATTGAAAAAGATCCATCTAGTGAATGGGCGGGTAAACCTGATAGCGATAAGCCATATCAAGAAATATTATTCCACGCTGGCTTTGGTACAATTGGTTTAATGATCGGTACAATCATGTCGGGCTCAGTATTTGGCACAATCATGTCATTATTGTTCTATGTCACCTATGCCGCTTCCTATTACACCTTATATGGTTTATTACGTCGAAACTTCAAACTAAAGGGTTATCAATTCGGTATCATCTTTGGCAATGTTGGATTATCAATTATCGCTGGCTTTATTTTTATGGCAGTAACTGGCTTTGAATACTAGCACTAGTGGTGTTGAATAAAGGCAAAATATGCACTAAAATATACTAAAAGAAGGTATATGCATATGAAGGGACCTAGTGTTGCTGTTTTAAAAAAGTATTTAACTGCGATGAGTAAAAACAAAGTCAAATACATGACTTGTGAAAGATTATCACGTATCGTTGGTGTCTATCCAGAAGTCATCGCGGAGAATCTCTCCTATTTTGACCCCATCCTCAACATGGATCCTTCTTATGATTTATTAGCCCTTATTCCTCAAATTAAGGAATATATCCAAGAAGAGGAAGATAAGAAAGCCGCTCCTGTTCATAAAGTCACCGCCACAAGAAGAGATGTGGTGGAATATGAATCTGTTAGTGATTTCGTCTATAAAAAGATGACTTTCGCCGGCATGGTGGATCGT
>Ga0310696_10004986_pt1 | contig 16139 bp, 29 predicted proteins | sample AusTroGonzalo_MG_4_FD_203885 | JGI IMG/M metagenome (GOLD analysis project Ga0310696, IMG submission 203885) | Bovine rumen microbial communities from tropical cattle in Woodstock, Queensland, Australia - Gonzalo_02 (v2) (version 2) | ecosystem: Host-associated > Mammals > Digestive system >...
AAGGCGTACTTGGCACAGGCTGAGTAGCATGAATGTTCGATATGTTAATGAAATGTTAAAGGCATAATATGATTTGTATATATGATATATTATTATTACTTTTGCATCAGATAAACGAATTAATAACAATTTAAAAAAGTAAGAATTATGTTCACAGCATTTATTATTCTTTGTGTGGCAGTAATGATGATTGATGAGGCGGTTGCAAAACACGATGATTTAAAGTCGATGCGTGATTCTCTCAACAAGGTCGAGGAATAACTATGGAGCGTTACACTTTATTCGTCAAGCCAACGTTTGCGGGGTTTGCGAATGATAAAGAAAAGTTCAGCAAGTTAAATTGCAAGACCCTTAGAGAAGCAAGGAAATGGTTTAGCATCCTCACAGATGGCGAGAAAAAAGAATCTTATATTTACGATAACGTTAAGCAAACAAGAGTAGAATAAAAATATATTTATAACAAATTAAACACCAACAATTATGAACAGAATTAAAACAAGCGTTAGAATGTATCGTGCAATGATGGAAGCAAACGAATGCTCAGAGCTGGAAGATAACGATATTGAACCGTACATCGATTAGATGGCAAAAGTACTTGAAAAAGTACTATATGTTAATTAAATGTTAAAGTCTCAATAAAACTTGCATATCTCATATAAAAGGATTACCTTTGCATCAGTTAATTAAATGTCGAACGATTTAAAGTAGAAAGATAATGAGAAAGTTGTATTGGTAGGTTAGCATAATCTCGAATAGCAATGTGGGTGCAATAAAAGTAACGAAACCGCTGAAAACAGAGAAGTAGGCGACAATTCGTAATCCCGCCTATCTCCAAAGTGCAGGAATAGTATTAATTAATAGAGGGCAGCACAAAGGAAGCCAAAAGCACTTTGTAAGTAAGTGTATCGTCGGGTGATTAAAACTATTCCCGTAATCAAGGAAGATTCAACGGCTGAAAACTACAAGCGTGTAGCAAGTATTGGTTCGAATCCATTATCTTCCACTTGTTCTTGTTCGTAGTTCTTGCTGATAGATTAAAATTAAACTTTGGGAACGCTTGGCTTGGGAAAGTCGAGCGTTTTTTTTATGCGTCACTAATCGGTGGCGCATTTTTCATATCCATGTATTGGATGTGGAACGACAGTCCTGAGTCGCCTCCTTCCTGTTTTCCCACTACAAAGGTACAGCTTTTTGGGCAATAATCCTAATCATAACAAGTCATTAACAATTCGTTAACACTAGTATAAACAAATATTAAAATTGAAATATAACTTGCATATATAAGATATTATTAGTATCTTTGCATCGTTAAACAATAAATAGTTATGAGTATGGACTATAAGATGAAACAGATTGGTTATGACTACCCCACAATGGGAGAGTTGAGGAATATGCACGCTATCATTATGTCCTACATTCGTGGTGACAAGGTGAGCCTAACTGCTATGAGCGAGAGGGCAAGGCAGTATTTCACTTGGGGAGCAAATAAGTTTAAATATATTGTCGAGAAAGATAATAAGTTGTGCTATGGCATTCAATTCAATGTGAGTGGTATGCTCTTCAAGGGCAGAGTGAGAATATACTACAACAGAGCAAGTGATTACTTTGATGTAGAATTGTTGAGAGCAAGAAAAGAAGAACTCGTTTGGGGGAGCGAGGATATTGATTGCTTTCAACTCCATAACGTACTGCACCAACATATTGAGAGAACCGATGATGTAGAGGTGTAGTCGTTAATGGGGGAAACAAGGGAGAGCGTGTAGTCTAAAGGCTGCACGCTTTTTTTATGTCTATACTCTAGAGTGTTAATTAAATGTTAAAGGTGTTTTATAAGTTGCAAGTGTCGCCGAAAAGCTGTACCTTTGCAGTGGGGATGACAGGGAAGGCGTGACTCAAGCGGGTTTAGTGTAATGAATTGACAATATGTTAATCCGATGTTAAAAGTGTTAATTTGCTTGCATAATTCAAAAATTATTCGTACCTTTGCGTTGTAATTAAAAACAAATAGCTATGTCAGTTAAAAGATTTACACCTGAGAATATTAAAGAGTTGGCTCAAAACGAAGTATTCGTCTTTGGGTCTAACATACAAGGTGAACACGTTGGTGGAGCAGCAGCATTTGCTCACAAAGTGTTTGGTGCTGAAATGGGAGGCGGTTTTGGCTTCTGCGATTTAGGATGCAAAACTTATGCTATCCCCACTTGCTATCGTATTTGGGTTGGCGAACACGGAAGAGTTACAAGGGCATTTGAGAATGTAAATCAAATTAAACCATTCGTAGATTCTTTCATCAGCGATGCAGAGCATTACAAGCAATACACTTTCTTGGTTACAAAGATTGGGTGTGGCATTGCAGGCTTTAAGATAAGCGAGATAGCAGAACTATTTCGTCCTTGCTTGGATATGGATAATGTTATTCTTCCAAAAGAGTTTGTAGATTATTTAATAGATTAATATTATGTGCGGAACCATAACATTAAATGAAGAACTAATTGATATAGTCATTAGTGCTTTGAACGAAAAAATAGGTAAATTATTATATTCGTCTGCTCTATCAAAAGTTGATAATGATAAAATAAAGAAAGATTATACTCAGTGTCGTGAAGCATTAACAAAGATGCAAGAGGTTAAAGATGCGTTGGTCAGTCAAAGAGAAATGATGTCATAGTTATTTATTTTAGAGGTTAAACAAAGTTGTTGGAGAATGTAGTGGCTTGCGAAAGTCGCTACATTTTTTTATGTACCTACTCCAACAGCAGCAGTGACTGACTCAGCTCGAAGCCTCCTGTTCTCCCACCACAAAGGTACGAAATAGTTGGCACAATAAAGAATTATAATTAAGCATTAACATTAAATTAACAATTGTATAAATTTATGTTAAAGTGCTTTTATTATTTTGTTATTTAAAATATTATATGTATCTTTGCACTATCAAAATTAAAAAACAAACAGAAGTATGTATTATATTATTAACATTCCTGGTTTTATTCAAGTGATAGATTATGCGAGATTGTTTGAAGAGCAGTCGAAGCAAGTCAACCATTTGGATGAAGTTATTGAGAAAAATATGAAACGTTAATTAAGTGTTAAAATGAGAATAAAAGTTGCACGGTAAATAAAAAAGTATTACCTTTGCACACGTAAACATTATTAATAATTAAAAAGGCAACGAAAAATGAAAGCAAAAGGTTTAAAGAAGTGTGGAACAAAGCCCGAGACGGTTAAAACAAAGAGTGGCAACATTCTAGAAACGGGTGAGAAGATTGCTATTTATCGTTCTCCCGATGGCACAAAGGGAACGATGCAGTTCTTCAACAAAGAGTTTGAGCGTGGACGCTTGCACGGCTGTTTGCTTTCGTTCTAAACACAAATTAGCAAAAGTGTTAAAGAAAAGTTAAAAACTCAATAAGACTTGCATAATTCAAAATAAAGCATTACCTTTGCATCGTCAAATTAAAAAACGAGAAATAGAATGAGTAAGAATCAGTTAAAGCACGGCACAAAGCGTTGCAGAGTTATCGCAGTGCCAAGCAAAGCCCTCAAAAACTCTAAGGGAGAAATCGTCAAGCAGTTCTATGACATCTACAAGACGGTTTGAGTAGAACGAGACAGGTACTTAAAAAAGTATATAACAATGAGCAGAAATAAGCCTCCGCCCCGTTGAGGGCAAAGAGTTAAATAGTTAGTGTGTGTTAAATTAATATTAAAGTTTAATTATTAGAGTATGAGAATAATGTGTAGAGGTCGGCCCTAAATAGGTCACTAGCCTAACTGAACCGAACGGCGAGGTTAAAGGCCATAAATCGAAATATAATGTAGGAAAACAAACCAAAGCGTCTGGTAGGATTGGCTATGCGACAATGAGTGAAGCGAACATGCCAATGTTGGAATACCAAGAATGGGGAAACCTACATTTCGGGTCGTCAAGGCTGCGGAGCGGCATCAAAAGGCATCAGTCCGCCCCGTCGCCATCGCCCAAAAAAGGCTAACTATATCCGCCCACTGCGTCCATCAGTCCGGATGATTGACGAGCATAGGGAAGTACAACCTATTGCGGGATAGTAGCCATTGCGCCCCAAACGCACACAAAGCATTAGCCGCCCCCTTGGGCACGCTGCGGTATGAGACCGCTGCCCCGCCCCCAGAGCCGCTTGCTGAGTTACTTGGTCGTACACGTTGTGCGTATTGGGTGCGCTCTTTTAACAAACATTTAAAAAACCGCTAGAACAGGCCGCCGCCACGGGCGCATTAGCCCAGCCAATTCCACCTCTCCATTTCGGCGGCCATTGGGAGCAGTCCCCACCACTGCGACGGTCAATAAGAGATTCCGTCGGTCGGTCATAGGACTGTCCCCACTTTTTTATACCTGATAGTTCTCAATTGTTGGGAGAATATATTAGTTCGATGCTAATATCAGTGTGCTAACTCTAATTCATTCTTCGTTTGTCGTTTAGTTTGTTTGTGGTGCGTCACCTTGTGGTGGCGCATTTTTTCATGTCTGTTCATCAGCCTCAAGATGACTGAGCCAGCTCCTTCGCTGTTTCCCCACTGCAAAGGTACAGCTATTTGGGCATATATCCAAGTTATGATTTGGTTTTAACTTTTTATTAACACTGGTATTTTGAAATGTTAAAATAATGTTAAAGGTTTATTATAATTTCCCTATATCATATATTATTATTATCTTTGCACCAACAAAAGACAAAGAAGTATGGAAACATTTATAACAGATTTAGGTTACGAAGTCACCGAGACCTTGATGGGTCTTGAAGTATGCGAAGATGGGAAGCATGTATGCGTCCTTGATGGTGAGACACTATTAGATTATACCTATGATGATGTTATTGATTCTGAGGAATTGGATAATGCCATTAAAGATATGATTGAGACGGAAGATTTCATTAATTATCAAAAGGAGTATTGCTAAATGGAAGCACATCTTATATCAATTCAAGTTTTATTAATCTGCATTATTATATTGCTAGGTTTAATTATAAATGCTATAATGCGTAAATAATATGGCAAAGCGTATCGAGATAGGAAAGCGTTTGGTTCTTCTCTATGAGGGGAGAGTTTTAACGAAGCATATAGTCGTTGAGAGTATCGGCGTACTAAGAAGTGGCAAGCCTTATGCAGTCTTTGGGAGATATTTGTCCGATGGAGAGGATGCACCTTGTCAGAGATTCGACTATGAATATTTAGATTTTGATTCAAAAGAAAGAGTAAACAAAATAGTAGGTTATGAGCAACAGATTCAAGAAGATTAAGACAAAGAAAGTAAAAGTCTTTAAGCCTAGGTATCAAGAAGAAGCGACCTATGTCACGAAGTATAAGAGTTTTAACATCTTCACAAAGGACGGTCAGAACAGAATGGAAGTGAAAGCACCACGTCCTATGACGTTGGATGAAGCAATGGATTACTTTGATGCGTTGTGTATTAGTGGTAACGAATAAAAAAAGTTTGTGTTAAAAATGTTAATTTGCTTGCATATATGAAATATTATTAGTACCTTTGCATCGCAATTGAATGAGAGTGATATGGTCAGACCCGTTAGCTCAGTTGGTAGAGCAACAGGCTTTTAATCTGTGGGTCGAGGGTTCGAATCCCTCACGGGTCACTTCAATGATGTTGTTCTTGTTTCATGTGGTTTTAAAACGCTTGGCTTGTGAAAGTCGAGCGTTTTTTTTTATGTGTTAATCAAATGTTAAAGGTTTACTATGGCTTGCATATATCATTAAAAAGTCGTACCTTTGCAGTGGGGAAACAGGAAGGGGACAGGACTCCTGTGGCTGATACAGTAATGGCGTAATATGTTAAAGTTATGTTAATGATAATATATAATTTCAATTTTTAAAATAAATGTATTACCTTTGCACTATCAAACAAATAACATTATGAACAGAGAAGAAAAAATAAATTTAGCAAAGGAAAAGATTAGTGATGCTTGCGCTATCATTAATGAAGTGTTAGGCGAAGATGATTATGAATTAACTGATTATATTCTTGAATTAATTGATAATAAATTAGAAAAGCAATAAGTAACTATGAGCAAAGAAGAAGAAATAAAAGCAAACATTAGGATGATTGATAACGCAATACGCAAGCATAAGCCTTTGGCTGCTTGGGGTAATGTGGAATCAAAAGAACGCCTCAGAGAGTTACGTCAGAGAAAGAGAGTATTATTAGCAGAATTAAAAAGCAAATAGACTATGAGACAATTAATTGCAATTTACAGACAGAGACAAAGGGAGATACGAATCTTCAAGTCAAAGAAAAAGGTTCGTGCAGAAGTCTATCAGATTAAGCCGTTCCAATATCAGAACGTGTTTTACAACAGAGTGTGTAGTGATGTCGAAACTTTCCTCAAATTAGAAGGAGAGGCACGTATGCTGAAAGCACTTGATATAGATGTGAATACTTGCTACAGGGTTCCATTTGAAAGAAGAAACGGCAAAATAGTTTTATTCCCCGTCAATAAACAAAGACGTGTAATTTGGTCTAACGAGGACTATGATGAATGGAAAAAATCTTTGATTGATGATGGAGAGGATGAAGACGAATTGACCTACGATAGATATTATGAGGATTGTGAGGTTTTCCTTGATGATGAACGCAGCAACCTCAATAAAGAAGTCGATGGTTATATTATAGCATTTGCTAACCTTGGATTTTGGAATGGCAGATGTAATGGAGCAAAACTGATAGGCGATAACGTCAAAGATATACTTAATTCGTCTTATGGGTGTGATGACGTTACTTTCTACTGCGATGTTCATAACGTCAGGTTCGATGGCAGTCACCACGACGGCAGTCACTACCTACTTTTCAGGGTTGCAAAGGATAAGGATGCAGCAGAGAGGCTTGCAAATAAGATAGCCTATCACGATATGACGGAAGAAGAATTTAGAAAGGCTACTCGTTCTTTACGTCCTTATGTGGCGAAAGTGTATGGCTTCTAGTTGTTCCATAATAGTTATTGTTTGTTTGTGAAGTGTGTCGCTTGGGTAAGGCGGCACATTTTTTTTGTATCTACTGTACTCGATGACGGAGGATGTTGGCAAGTACGCCTTCACTGTTTCCCCACTGCAAAGGTACAGCTTTTTGGGCAGTAAACCAAATTATAATTTTGTTTTAACTTTTTATTAACACTGGTAAAAAATGTGTTAATTACAATTTATAACTTGCGTATGTGGAGAATAATGACTACCTTTGTAGTGGGAACAACAGGCGACGCCAGGCATGCAACAGGATGGCGTGATATGTTAATGATATGTTAATGATTAATTATAATTCTTTATATTCAGAATAATTTTGTAATTTTGCACACGTACATTAATAATATATAATATGGCAAAAGAAAGAATGAAATTATACACTGAAAAAGAGTTTAACAAGATTCTCAAACGTAATGGTTATTCTCTTAATCGGCAGAATGGCGACCACAAGATTTATGTTAATGAGACTGGCCGCCACATATCAGTTAAATATCCGCTTAATCCTTGCATATCAAGGAGATTAATAAAAGAATATAATCTTATAACGTAAATGTTAAAGTTATGTTAAAGTTCCATTATTATTCTTTTATTTGAAAAATAATTCGTAACTTTGCAACGTCAAACATTAAATAATTAATTATGTATAGCAACAGAGTAAATACAATCGAAGATTTTGCCAACGGCATCAAGAGAGGCACGTTTGGCTTGTATGCTGCAATTCTCACTGAGAAGAAAATGAACAAGTACCCCAAGGGCACGCCTCGCAGCGAAATGACGCCTGATAAGGAGAACACACATTTAGGCAAAGTGTTTTCGCTTTCTATCTATCAGAACGCTGCCACAGGTCTTGATTACTACAACATCATCAAGGCTGAGTGCAAGAGAGAGGGAATCGATTTTTCGGATGCTGAGTTTGCAGTCGCTTTCCCAAAAGAGGGTACTTACTGCTCTTCCGTCAACGAAGCACTGAAAAACATCATTATGCAGCATGACGATAGCGACCAACGCTATTTGAGGCTCTACAAGGGGCGCAAGCCTACCAAGGTGGTGTATTTCACCATTTACGAAGATAACGGCGTTATGAGCCTCGTAGAAGAGGGAAGCGACCTCGATAAGGACATTATGCGTTTTGTACCCGACAAGAAAGCAAGCGCAAAGCAAGAGGCATTGGGAATCAAGGGCATTGTGGAGGTTAAGCAACCCAAGGTAGAAAACGTGGTGTTCCTCGCCCAAGGCGATAACATCTACATTAACCCAAGGTTCGGCTTTATGGGTCTGTTCAGCCTCGATAACATCAACAAATTGTTTGTTGGAAAGTAAAACATACCGTTAATATTTAATATTCTGATTGGAGCGTGTTGCCCGTGAGGGTGGCACGCTTTTTTTATACCTACTGCGCCGGATCGCCAAGCACAATACCACAGTGAACCAGCGTCTAACAGTTTTCCCACTGCAAAGATACAGCTATTTTCGCATCTGAGCAAGGTATAATGAAGCGTTAACACTTTTTTAACACAGGTGTAAAGTTATGTTAAAGTTGAAATATAATTTCCATATTTGAAATATTATGTGTATCTTTGCACTATCAAATTAAAAAGCAAACAATTATGGTTACATTATTAGAGTACAAAGAATTAAAAACGCCAATTCCTGGCAGCCGTCCAGAAGAGCCACTTAATGAGTTGAAATTAGAAATAAACTATCAACCAGGCGGTCATAATTGGTTTAGTGGCGACATTGATAGTCGTGGTGTGTTCTTGTCTTTAACTCCTGTTCACAGAACTCCTAACTCTGTAGGCTCGTTTATCAATGGTGACTTGCATACAATGGGGTATAAAGTTCTGTTAAAAGAACTGGGCCGTAAGAGCCAAAAGCAATTAGACCTTGCAGCCGAAAGGGTTATGCCATTTGCTGCCGACATTGCTAATCTCTATTCTGAGCGAAAGCATAATGAGTTGGTACAATTAGTAAAAAATGCTTACAAGTCTGAATATTAGATGGCAACATATAAAGAAGCATTAAATACTGCTCGTTCCTATTTCAAGGAACAAGAGCCCGGGACTATTCCATTGATTATTGAAGATGGAAGAGACGCAAAGCATATCGATATGGATGCAATGCGTGAAATGTGGTTGGTTACTACTAACAGAATTGTTTTAAGGACAATGCCTGTTAATTTGCTCTTTGAAAAGTATTGCGAGTGGGTGCAAAAGAATTATAAGACCTATTTAAGGTCATAAGGTACTTAAAAAAGTACTATATATAATATATAATGTACGCACGTAAAGATGAAATGTTAATTAAAAGTTAAAATTGAAATAAAAGTTGCAGGATATAAAATAAAGTATTACCTTTGCATCGTCAAAAGACAAAAAGTAAAAATTAAAATTCAAAAATAGAAATTTAAAAGAGAAGTGTTAAAGAAAAGTTAAAATTAAAATAAAACTTGCAAGGTTCAAAAAAAAGCATTACCTTTGCATCAGAAAATTAAAAAAACAGATAATTCACTTTATTAACAAATTAAAAATAGGAGATTAAATTATGAGTAAGAATGTTTTGGTAAACAAAGAGGTCATTAACGCAGAGTTGAACTTTATGCTCTCTCGCTTACGTTCGGCAATCGCTTATGAGGGTAAGACCACCTGTTCTATCTACCTCGCAGGCGTCCACAAAGAGACCAACGAGACCATCGATGCAATGGGCATCAAGCGTGAAGTTATCCGTTGGTGTACCAAGTTGTACGCACCCAAAAAGGGTACAAAGGCGTGGGATGCGCTCTTCAAGGGTAGCAAGGTTCTGACTGAGGCCAAGGCTCACATCGAGGCCAAGGCAAAGGCTGAGAAAGAGGTAGCCGCCGCCAAGGCTGCAAAGAAAGCAGAAAAGGCTGCTGCAAAGGCTGAAAAGGAAAAGGCTGCTGAGAAAGCCGCCAAGGAAAAGGCAAAGGCAAAGGCTGAAAAGGAGAAAGCCAAGGCAAAGGCTGAAAAGGAAAAGGCTGCTGAGAAAGCCGCCAAGGAGAAAGCCAAGGCAAAGGCAAAGGCTGAGAAAGAGAAGGCCGCAGCAAAGGCCGCCAAGGAAAAGGCTGCTGCAAAGGCTGCAAAGGAGAAAGAGAAGGCCAAGGCTGCTGCTCCCAAGACAGACAAGAAGGCCGCCGCTCCCAAGGCTGAGAAAAAGGCTGCTGCTCCCAAGGCAAAGGTAACTAACACCAAGTCTGCTGACAAGAAGGCCAAGGCTGCTGCTCCCAAGGCTGAGAAAAAGCCAAAGGCTACTCCCAAGACCAAGGTAGAGGCCGCACCCAAGGCAGAGGTATCGAAAGAGGTCACAACCGAGGCAGTTGAAACTCCCGCTGCTGCTGAGTAAGCAACAAATGAGAGGGGTGTGAAACAACACCCCTTTCTTTTTAACAAAAAAAATTTACATTTTTAAAACTAGAATTCAATGGCAAAAGATATTAACATCAGAATTATTTCAATGCTTATCTGCTTTGCAGGCTGCAACCGTAGGGTAGTAATCGACCCCAAGAAATGTGTGGTTAACCGTGCTACAAAATCATTCACCTATAAGGCACAATATAAGGCTGACAATGGGCAGACCTATATGATTAATGCTACGTCAGTCGAGGGCACAAATGGCTCAAAGGCAAAGGTCACAATCACAAATCGCAGTGGAAAACAGATTATCGCAGAGCGCCAAAGTGTAGATGTTCGTTTCTATCGCTATCTGTTTGAGTAAATAAGAGGGCTGCATAAGCCCTTTTAGTGTATAACGTCATTAAAGATTACAATGCTTAAAGAATTACAAACACTATTTCTATTTTGCGTTTTCAATCAACCCGAGTACCTCAAAGGAGAAATCACAAAACACCTTGAAATACCGGAAGAAAACTTACAAATGATTAAAGAGAAAGAAGAGGTTGACGATAATGGTAATCCAGTATATACAATCTACTCTCTTTCAGTCAATGGTAAGAAATACACCACACGTTTCGACAGGAAAATAAGGAACGTAGAAAAGGTTAAAGTCCCTAAACTAGTCAAGAAAGAAAAGAAGTGGTGGCAAAGTAAAGATGATGAAGAAATGGAGGTAGTTGTCGAGGAAAAGGAGACAAAGGAAATGCAGTATTGGGTACTATCCAATATAGAGTGTTAAATAAATGTTAAAGTGGGCTTATGACTTGCCCACTTTAATTTTTATGTGTACCTTTGTGGTGGGCAAGGAGGAAGGCGTGCTTCATCGCTGTCGCCAAAAAATCCTTAATAAATTTGGTTTTCTCAATATTTATTTGTATATTTGCAGTAAACGGCAGAGTGGCGTAATTTGGTAGCCGCCCTTGACTTTGGCTAAAAACAGAATTTGTCACATTTTTTGTTTATCTATTGACAATTATTTGGTAGACGTTAATATTTATATATAAACGTATTACATTATGATAAGAGTAAAATATACCAAAGAATTGTTAGAAGAGAATGTAAAAGATTGTTATTCTTTTGCTGAACTTTGTAGGAGATTAGGGTTAAATCCCGAGGGGTCTAATCCTAAAACTTTGAAGAAAAAGATGAACGAATTTAACGTTGATTACTCACATTTTACTGGCAAAAATTGGAATGTTAATCCTAATAATCCTGTTTATAGAGGTAAATATTTGCCTAACTTATGTGAACATAGTTCTTTATCATCAGCAAACGCAAAAGAACTTGTTTATAAAATGGGTTTAAAAGAAAATAAATGTGAGTGTTGCGGGTTATCAGAATGGAGAGGAAAACCATTAGTTTGTGAATTACATCATATCAATGGAGATACCACAGACAATAGAATAGGGAATTTAATTATTCTTTGCCCTAATTGCCATAGCCAAACTGATAATTTTCGGAGTAGAAACCGCAAGGGTAATGAGTGCATAGATGGAAACGTCTAATGTAGAAGCAGGCTAACTCGGCGAAGGTATCAGCCCTATAAATGATAATAACGACCGAACTAAATTCACATTTGTGATAAATGCGTAGAGACTATATACCTGCAACCTAAGTCAAAAGATATGGTTATAACATAGTCCAGTGTTTTCTGTTACATTGAAAATCAAGTGTCCCGTAAGGGGCGTGGGGGTTCGAGTCCCCTCTCTGCTACAAATGTTAAAACAATGTTAAAACTGAGATTATATTTGATAGTCTCAGTTTTTTTTATTACCTTTGCAGCGTAAACAATTAAAAGGCAAAGAATATGTTACCAAAGGATTTTAAAGTAGTAGGCGGTTATAATCCCAAGTATTATGAGTTTAAAGTGTCTGATACTCCATATACTCGCAAGCAACTGATTGAGGGTTTGAGTTCGTTTAAAACGTTTATGGATGCTTTCAGATGTACTGCTGACGAAATCATCAGCATTGTGGATAAACTCGGCATCACAGATAAAAGTTTGTTTGAATACCAAATATATAAAACTCCTTTCCTTGTTGGTAATGAAGTTATTTATACCTCAAAATATGAATGTGTTTGGGGCTATTGTAAAGAAGTAAAAACATTCCATGATGTTTACATTTCTGCTAGCACTTATGTTTCGCTTGCTCTTAATGATATTGCAAAGGAATTGATGTTTACACGTTTCCCTTACTTTATGGAGCCGCCTTTTGTTGAGGTTGAAAAAAGGTTTAAAGATAATATCAAAAACCTACCAAAGAATACAAATACAAAATTAAAAGATATTGAACATGATATAATCTTTGATAATGATTTATCAATTAAAGATTTAATTAATTTGTATTTGGATGATGGTTACAAAGATTCTTCCACTACCAAGTCATTGATAAGCATTTACTCTGATGGTAATATGTTCTTCCTCAAAGTTGGAAAGAGAGAACACGAACATTCCTTGTATATCCCTACCAAGGCGTTCCTTGAAAAGGATTGGGAGGCTATCAAGAATGTAAAAGTCAGTGGGGTTTGCTTATATGATGATAATGGGGAACTCATAAAAGGCAAATGGTTTGAGGGCAAACAAAAGGATGCGCCCTATTTCAAATACCCATTGGTAGAAGAATTTAGAAAGAAAATGATGGAATAAATAATTGATTTTTTTAGGCGTTGAAGTGTGTGGCTTGTGAAAGTCGCACACTTTTTTTATTCCTAAGCTTGAACTGTTGTGGATGTGACTCAAGCTCGAGTCCCCTGGATTCCCACTGCAAAGATACAGCTTTTTCGGAGTTGAACCAAATTATATTTAATCTTTAACAATTAATTAACATTCTTTTCTTTTATATATATTATTCCGGACATGTATTATATATTCCAGTATATATTATATATTTTATTATTAATAATATTATATATTATAAAGAAATTAATAAAGAAAAATAAGTCATTCTAAGCCGTTATTTTCAAACAGCCTTATACGTTATCCACCCAAGGCATAGAAACGTCTCAGAGGGCTTTAAAATGGCTTTATTTGAAATGTTAAAATAATGTTAAAGGAATAAATATATTTGTTTATTTCAAAATTTATAATTACCTTTGCATCAAAGTTATATTATATGGTATTATCAAAAGAAGAAATTGAACAGAAACGAAAAGAGATAGGCATCATTCTAAAAAACAATGATATGCACTACGATTACTCGGTTGACCCTGAAGGGATGATTGAGATTGATGTGTTTAGAGGAGACTGGAAGCATGACCATAGGAGATTAATTAATTTAATGTCTCACATGGGTTATGTTTTCTTTGGTAGGGAGGAATATGGAGAAGATACCGGGGATGATTCATTTTCGGCTAGATATAGATATTTTTAATCATGAATTAAATTAACAAAAATATGAGACAAACGTATGCGCAAGTAAAGTCAGAAGCCAGTGCCTTTGTTAAGAAGGGATTGGAGAAGGGTCGCCTGCTTTATACTATTATATATAAGAATAGTGGTGGCGATTATAAGATGCACGAACTCCACGATGGAGCAGTAATCTGTTACACCTCGTTTAAGGCCATTGTATATGCTGATGGAGTCACAAATGAGGTAAGAATCGCATGCTCTAGAGAAGAAATTGCTTCAATCTTGGAACAGTTTAAAAATACTAAATTTATCTACACACAATTTGGATAGGTACTTGAAAAAGTACATATATGTTAAAATAGTGTTAAAGATAGATTTATATTTGTTCAATTCAAAATAATATATTACCTTTGCATCGTCAAATAAATAAACTACATAAAAAATGAAGAAAATAATAGTAAAAATCACATTAAGAGTTGAAGTCAATACTGACGAGCCAAAGTCTGTTATTGAAGATAGGTTTAAGTGCGTTGACTTTAATAGTCTTGCATCTTATGACCTAGAGTGTTCCCTTGACGAATTGGGAGAGGTTGAAAATGTTGAACTTGAAGATGTAGTAGCTGAATAATTATGGGAAAGAAGAAAGATACAACAGAGATTCTTGCCGAAATAAAGAAATATATTGGCACAGACGGATGCGTTGCCTTTGAACACGGATTCCATTTTCCGCAGTTTAAAGTTGGAGATTCAAAGTGGGTTGTTACTATGATTTCTGATAGAGTGGCTTATGGCTACAAACGATATTCGCTATCAAAGGAACGTAGAACGTGCAACTATGCCCTCAGTACGCTCAACTATTCCACGTTGAATAAGTTGATGTATTATATGAAGAAATACGAAGAATTTTGCAAAACAGAAGCATAGAGTATGTATATGACTTTTAGTTTAATGCCGTATTATCATATAGCGGCTGAAATATTAAGAGATTGTTACTCAAACGGACCTGAATATCATCCAAAGAGAACAAAATTAAAAGGGTATCAAAAATGTAAAAGGAGAAAATAAATTATGAAAATAGTAGATATTATATGGGAAACTGACGGAGAAGAGGTTGACCTTCCAACTGAAATGGATATACCCGATTACATTGACCCAGACGATGATGATGAAATCACTGACTATCTGTCAGATGAAACGGGTTTCCTTGTCATTGCCTATACAAAAGAAAATGAATATTAATTAAAATAAAAAAATATGAAGAAATTTTTATTTATGTTTACCTGCCTTATGGTAATGGTAATGAGTTTAAGTAGTTGCGGCAGTACTTATAACGTAACTGTAAACTATGATGTGTGTTATCCGGATGGAACAAACACTTACACTTTTGACAAAGTTTACAAAAATAGTACTGAACCTACTATTAGTTGCTTTTCCATTAATGGAACGAATTATCTATCCATTCATAGTGTGTCAGATGATTTAAGCAAAAACCCAAAAGGCAAAGTAATTATTAGCACTACAGCCCCAATTAGACTTAATGGCTATAATATTGAAAATATAAAAAGAGGTAATACTATTAAATACAAAGATGACGTATATTAGTAAAATTTAACTTAAAAAATTTGGTTATATGAAATAATTTTTGTATCTTTGCAACGTGAGACATTAAATAAATGAGGGTTGATGACTTGACTAAATAATATTGTATAAGTCCCGAAAAGCCAAGTTCTACCCTATGGTAAGTGGGTAGAAACTTATAACAAGATTTGATGTCAGCCAATCCCGAGCCCGTGAGAAAACGGGCTCTTTTTTTGTGCTTTTATAAAAAATTCTGAATAAAATCATAACTTTTGGGTTTGATGTACTATTATGGGGTCACAAGACGAATACTGCAAAGAATTAGACGAATTAATGAAAATTAACTTAAATTATTTGTTTTTCTCAAATATTTTGTGTATCTTTGCAGTGTTATTTAAAGGCGCTCATAGCTCAGTTTGGTCAGTAGCGGCGGCCTCATAAGCCGAAGGTCGGGGGTTCAAAGCCCTCTGGGCGCACACTGCAAGCATTGGTATAGTCGATACTATACCTTAACGGAAGCGCTTGCACTCAAGGACAAAACCTTTTTAAATGGGTGCTATATGTGTAGGGAAGAGCACATATAGCATCTTTTTTTTATATGTTAATCAAATGTTAAAGCAGCCTTATAAGTTGGCTGCTTCATTTTTTATATGTACCTTTGCAGTGGGCTTCCTGGCGCCAGCTCGAAGAGAACAGTGGTACTGCTAGCAAACGGTGATATGTTAATATAATGTTAAAGAGCAATTACTATTTCTTTTTTTAAAATATTATTATTACCTTTGCATCAATAAAATAAAAGAGGTATATAA
>Ga0310696_10004987_pt1 | contig 16138 bp, 10 predicted proteins | sample AusTroGonzalo_MG_4_FD_203885 | JGI IMG/M metagenome (GOLD analysis project Ga0310696, IMG submission 203885) | Bovine rumen microbial communities from tropical cattle in Woodstock, Queensland, Australia - Gonzalo_02 (v2) (version 2) | ecosystem: Host-associated > Mammals > Digestive system >...
GGGTGCTGTCGCCGTCGTTGAAGTCGGTGAAGGTGTAATTCAAGATTTTGTTTTGGCTCAAAGTGATGTTTCCATCGAGGCTGAACCATTTGGTGAATCGGTAGCCAGCAACCAACTCAATGCCAATACGATAGGATTTGTCGACATTCTCCATTAGCGCGTAGCCTGTCGAGCTGAGATCGCCGGAAGGGGTGAGTTGGTCCTTGTAGAGCATGGCGTAGAGGTTGCCTTGCAAGGTGAAGTTCGTCTTCTCCAGGCCGTAGCCTAATTCAAGGTCAATCATGGTCTCAGGCTTGACAGTTTCTCCGTTTTCTATGGCATCCTTGATGTCGGAGCGCGTTGGTTCGCGGTTCACCATTCCAACCACGAAATACAAGCGGTTTTGGGGGTTGATTTGGAAGTTGCCACCAATTTTCGGGTTGAAAAACAGGTAGTTCTGATGGTAGGGGATGCTGTCGAAGCTGTCATCCATGCCGGAGAGTGTGTAGTCGATGTAGCGCACTTGCATGTTGGCGTACATGTTGAAACGCTTTGAGAAGTCGTAGTTGAGCTTCAGGAAGGCAGTGTTGTCATGTTTCTGGCCACGGTTGCGGTACCATTCGTAAGGCGTTTTTGCACTGATTTCGAGCGGGTTGACACCATCGAGGCTCAGGTCGTCTTGTGCCCAAATGAGGTTGCCGAAATGCCAGCCGTCATAATATAAATAGGTGTCGCCAAAGGTGATGGAGAATCTGTCGGTTTGGTAGTTGGCGGAAAGCAGGCCCGTGTAGCCGTTGTTGTTCATCTTTTTGCGGTGGACGAAGTCGCTTTTCGAAGTGCTGCTAAGGCTGATGAGGCCGTAATAGGAGCCAGGCTTCTTGTTGTCCTTGTATTGTTCGTAGTAGCCATCGCCGTGGGTGTAGTCGAAAGCGGCATTCAGCGTCCAGCGGTTTGAGGGGCGAAACGAATAGTAAAGTTGGTAGTGGCGTTGGTTGTAGTTATCGGTCTCATTATCATAGTAATGCACCTTTCCGAACTCGTCGTAATAGGCTCCCACGCCGTTGTAGGTCGGGTCTTGGTCGAGGTCTTCGGCGGAGGCACCGTCCCAGGTGATGCCGGTTTTTTGGTGACCCAGAATGAACACGGCCTTCAGCAAGGAACGCTTGCCGTACCAGCCGCCAGTGAAGAAGAGGCTCTGCTGGTCGGACTTGCCGTTGCGGATAAAGCCATCGCTGTTAAGACCGTTGTAGGCGAGGTCGAAGGATAAACCGCTTTTGGTGCGACCCGTGCCGACCGTAACGCCGTATTGCTTTGTGTTGAACGAGCCGTAGGCAATGTCTGCCTGACCGTAAGCCTTGGGCGCGACGGTGAAGGTCTGTAGGCTCATGGCACCACCGAAAGAGGCCGAGCCGCCGTTGGAAGCACCCACACCGCGCTGCAGCTGAATGCTTTGCGCCATGCCGCCGAGGTTGGGGATGTTGTACCAAAATACCGACTGACTCTCAGGGTCGTTGAGGGTAATGCCGTTGATGTTCACGTTGATGCGGGTCGCATCCACACCACGGATGCGGAACGAGGTGGCACCGACCATGCCGTTTTCGCCGCTCACGACCACCGAAGGCTCTAATTCAAGCTGGTAGGGCAGCGAAGGCAAAAGTTTGATTTCCTGCAATTTGTCGCGATTCATCTCCGAAGTGGTGAGTGGAGTTTTGCCGTCAGCATAAGAACTGTTGATGACGACTTCGTTAAGTTGCAGCGTGTCAAGCACCGAGCCATTGACGGAGACATGGTTTTGGGCATGAAGGCTCGTCGTCAGCAGTGTGGCGAGAGCAAAGATTAAGGTTTGTTTTTTGAGCATAACTCGTTGATTTAAAGATTAATAATTCAATAAATCAATAGAGGAATGATGAGGAACTCGATTCCCTGTATCGGCATTATCCGTGTCAGGTGCAAAGGGTTTGATCTCAGCCTGTCTTTCATCCCGCCGTGGCGGAAAAGGCACCCCTAATTGATGGCGCAAAGATAGTGTTTTTTTGAATGTCAAGGTAACACTTGAACAATAGTTTGCATCAAAACTTCAGCCTCAACGAAACTTCCGACAAAAAGTCGTGCTTTTTATAGTTCTCGGAAGGCACACGGCTGCGGTATTCATAGGAAAACGAAATGTCAATGAAGAGCTTTTTCGTGAGTTGGGTCTGCAGTTTCGTCATGCAATTGATGATGAAGTCGTGGAAATCGAGTACCGAAGGCTGAAAATAGGTGAGATTCAATAAGGTCAGATTGTCGGTAAGTTTTTGCTTGATTTTGGGTCGGATGGAAATGCGGTAGTTGTTGTTCGGAAGTGTCGTGGAATCGGTGAAGTTGGTCCAGTCGTAAACGAAGGCGGCACTGATAGAATAGTCACAAATTGAGGGTTTTACGTAGATTCTGTACTTAAAACCGATCAATCCGCTCATCTTGAGGTTGTAACCTTTGTACTTGTTGGTGAGCATCTCGCAAGCCAAAAAGGGCGAGTATTTCCCATATTGCAGATAGTCCACTTTCAGTCCGCCGTTGATTTCAAAATTCGTTTCTTCCCAATGTCGTCCCCCGCTGTTTTTGTTGATGAGCGAACTGTAAAGGAGCTTGTGATGGAAGTCGAAGGCAAACAGACTGTCGTTTCGGGTGACGGAAGCGTAATTGTTTATGTTACATGTGTTTACGTTGCCCGCGTTGAGCGATGTGCCCAATCCGAAATCAAAGGCCCACTTTTTTTGTCCAAACAGTTGTATTGAACTGAGAAACAATATGATAAATAGGGAAAACCGTAGTGTCTTGTGGTTCATGATGCAATGAATTTAAAAACCGACAAAGTAACAAAAATAACCCATCGCCGCTGCGACCAGGGCGTTGACAATTTTCGCTTTCACGAAGCTCCGTTTGCTCTCGGCCAACAGAGGCAGTGCGGCGTGACCGTCCTGCGAAATGGAGCTGGCAAGTAGCACCGAAAAAGGCACCGTGCCCGTGGCAAACAAGGTGACAAACAGCAAATGCGGCCCCGAATCGGGGATGATGCCGATGAGGATAGCCAACAGAATCATCCAAGGGATGTTGTTGCTGATAAGTGTTTCAATATCAAAGTAGTGCAGCCCGACCTTAATGACGAGCAACGCTCCGAAAGTCCATAGGAAGATACTAAGGAAATGCTTGCGGATGATGTGATTCCAAAGGTGTTCCGTGATGATGTGCTTTAATCGGTGTTCGTTTTCGTGCTCGTCTTCTTTGTGGATTTGGTAGCCGTCTTCACAACCTTTGTGCTTGCCTTTTATGTCGTGCTCATGGGCATCCATGAAAGGCAAATGGATGGATTTGGAGCATTTGTCCACCACAAGTCCGACCGCCACGGCCACGACAAAGAGAATGCCCATCAAGAGCAGAGCTTCCTTGGGAATCATGGCGAGCATGACAAAGGCTTCGTCGCCGGAGGAGGCAATCATCATGGCGACCAAGGCACCGAAACTCAGCAACTTATGTGAATACATCGATACGACGGCGAAACCACCCATGCAGCCAGGAATGAGACCCAAGCCTGCGCCCAAAACGACTTGTCCGAAAGCGTTTTTGCGCAGCCGCGAGAACCATTTTCCGTGAGAATGGACATTGACAAACTCCAACAGCAGCATCATAACCATCACCAAAACGGTGATTAAGACGCTGTCTTTCAGTATATCCAAAAACAAATGCAAAAAGTCGTGCATAACGTGAATATGAGCGACAAAAATAATAATTATTATCTTTGCCGCGAAATCCTAATGCAATGAAAAAAGAAGATTGTTTTTACTTGGGTCGCGTGGCCAAGACCCACGGCCTGAAAGGGGAGGTGACTCTCAAATTGGACGTCGATGACCCGTCGGCCTACGCCAAAATGAAGCATTTTTTCCTCGAAATCAACAAGATGCTAACACCATTCTTTGTCGAACACATCAAGATGAACGACGACAAGATGTTTGTCAAGATAAAGGATGTGGACAGCATCGACGCGGCGCAAAACCTTGTCGGGAAGTTGGCTTACCTGCCAATGGAAATGTTGCCCAAGCTGAGCGGAAAACAGTTCTATTTCCATGAAATTGTGGGATTTACGGTCGTCGATACCGAGAAAGGCGAGCTGGGTCCCGTCAGCCAAGTGTTGGAATATCCCACGCAAGCCATCCTGCAAGTGATGAAAGGCAAGAAGGAAATCCTGATACCCATTCTCGACCCAGTCATCCAAAAGGTCGATCGCGACAAGAAAACACTCACCATCACAGCACCTGAGGGGCTGATAGACATGTACTTGCAATGACCGACGCGCGCCCGTTCCACTTCAAGCATTTCAGTCTCTACCATCACCGTTCGACGATGAAGGTGGGGACGGATGCCATTCTGTTGGGACGTTGGACCGAAGTCAGACCGACCGATGTGGTCTTGGACATCGGCACGGGCTGCGGCCTGCTGCCGTTGATGTTGTCGCAAAAAGGTGTGGCTCATGTTGATGCCTTGGACATTGATGCCGCATCGATTGAAGAGGCCACCGTCAATTTCGAGGCCTCGCAGTGGCGCGGACAGTTGCAGACTTTTTGTACGGACATCGTTGATTTCCAATCGGATAAAAAGTATGATCTCGTCATTTCCAACCCACCGTTTTTCAACCGTTTCTCCAAATGCGATTCGGAACGCAAGAGTCGTGCACGGCACAACGATTCGGGTCTCTCGTATGCCACGATTTGTCGAGAGGTCTGCCGCCTGATGAAGCCCGAAGGCCGTTTGGCGGTGGTGTTGCCCGTGGATGTGTCGTTGGCGTTTCTGCAAACGGCGGTGCAATTTGGCCTTCATCTGCACAAAAGGATGACCATCATCCCGATAGCGGGCAAAGAATCGAATCGCGTCAATTTGGAATTGGGGTTTGCTGAATGTGCTGAGGTTCAGGAGGAAAGCTTTGTTATCCGTGAAACGGATGGGCGTTTCACGAGGCAGTATAATTTGTTTTTGAGGGATTTTTATTTGGGGTTGTGATTTTGTCGCCCCTATGGGGCTTTGACCACCTTGGGCTTGTTTCTCGGGCAGGGGTTCCATTGCATTTCACCGCCTGCTTATTATCCGTCGCCCCTACGGGGCTCAGCTTATTGCTTCTTCATTCCCTCCTTGTTGGCCTTGCTGCGGTGCTCATTAAACAAATACACTACTCTCAGTGTGAGGCAGTTGTTGTATTGCCGTTGCAGGGGCTGCACCCTCGAATCGTCGGTTTTCAGGATGGTTTCATTGGTGTCTTTATAGAACAGGCGTGTCCTGATGGGCACCAATGAGTATTGGTAGCGCAGTTCGGCATGGAGGCCTTCCCAAATCCGCACGCGCAAGTCGGCGCAGATGCTGAAGTCGTGGGCACGATAACTATCGGAGTTGGCAATCACTTCCGGAATCAGTTCCTCGATGGGTTGGTCTTGGGAATAGCCTGCCGCATAAACCAGTTTGGTCAATTCCTTGAAATCCTTCACCTTGCTGAGGTCGGGGAGGTCGGCCGATTCGTCTCTCCAATGGAGTTGGCCGTCGCCCAATCGGATGGCCGTGGATTGGCCGTTGACGTATTCCTGCAGGCCGACGATGCGTCCGTAGGAAACGCCGACACCAAGGCTGAAGCGGTCCTTGTCGGTCACGTACACCATGATGGGGATTTCGGCGTAGTTGAGGTTCAGCTTGTAGCGCCCCGTGTAGAGGCCGAGATGCTGGTTGATGGAGTCGTTTTTGTTGGCACCTTTTTGGTTGAACAGCACCTCAAGGCCGATGTCCATCCAGCTCGTGATGGGTATCAAGGCACCGGCTCCGGCATGGAAGCCTGCTTTGCGGAAACGGTAGCATTCGTCGCCGTCCACTTGGGTGATATTGCCGCCAAAAAACACCTCACCCTTAATGATTTGTGCGCGAAGCAGGGTAGGGGCGACCAGCATTAAGGCCAACAACAGGGTAATTATTCTGAATCTCTTCATTTTGTTTCGTTTTGTAGGATTAACTGATTTAAGTCGGTTTTATTGCGGATGACGTTGCAAAAATACAAAATCATTGTCAATTCAACTGTTGTCCCGAAATGTTGTAGCGTTTCCCGTCCTTGATGATGATGAGATGCCCGTCTTCAATCACTTTGCGGACAGAGGGTTCGGTGGCTTCTTGCTCGCCATCGTTTTCCTCAATGCCGATACCTGATTTTTTGATGGTGTCGGACCAGATGATTTCTGATTCGACACCGTTGAAGAACACTTCGCTGATGCCGAAACGATATATGCCAGGAGTAGCTTCATTCCATGTGGAGTCGATGAAGGTCGTCCCGTCGACTTCATCGGTCAGCATCACGGTGTTGCATTGGCTGTCGGCGCGATACAGACGGTAGTGATGAATAGGCGCAAGATGGCTGTTGATTTCATAAATGCAAACCCTATTGTTTTCATCATATATGTTGTGAACGACAGTAAATATGGCATCCTTTCCGTTGTATTTTCCAAAAGAAGCTCCAAGGTAAAATCCATAATCTAAAAAATATGGAATGTTGTCGTAACTATTGCTGGAGGTATCATAAGCATAAACATTATCGTACCCGCATATCAACAAGTGTGAATTCCCGTCTTCAGCGATGATAGACCCAAATCCTGTGATTCCAGATACGGCTGATGCAGGTGTGCAATCATATAGCTGTTGGCCTTGACGACTTACAAGTATATATGAAGAACCGCGATTGAGCCAAAAGCCATCACTATCGGCATCATAGGCACATCTGACAAACGTCATGTTCATGTCGGTGCTTTCAGTAGGCGTCATGAGGGCAGGATCGTAACAATGCAGATAAGTAGAATTATTGCTGCAATACAAATACTGTCCGTCACTTGTTAAACTAATAGGCTTGATATCATCATTATAAAACTCCACCAATTCGCCGTCCAGGGTGTACCTGCCAAAAGTGTATGGATAACCATCATAGGAACGGAAAGCGGTGTAGATTTGCTCACCACAAGGAGTCACCGTTTTTTCCCCGTTGAGGTCGAATTCTTTCAGAAACTTCCAATTGTGGAAGCTGTCAAAATTCCATGAAAGGTTGACATGTGGACTGTTCACGTCGTTCGAGTCGGGCGCATGGGAGGCGATGATTTCTTTTACGGGTTTAAAGGTAAAAAAGGCTTCATAGCTGTCGATGTCGTTTTCCACGTCCAGGGTAATGCTTGAATTATAGGATTTGATGCGTCCGTCTTTCTTCCAATAACTGAACTTGCTGCTTTCGATCGGCACCGCAGTGAGCGTACACTGCTCGCCGAGGTGGTATTCGCCCGTTCCTTCGATGGAGCCCGCCGTGGCTGGATAGGCCGTGGCGTTGACCACGCAAGGCTCGTATTGCGGGAAGATGTCGAGGATGGCGTAGTTGTTGTTGTTGAAACTATAGCCAATGGGATGGAGGTTGCCCAAAGCGTAATAGCCGTCGCCAGGGCCGCCCCAGCCCCAGTTGAAGTGCAGCAAGTCGTTGTCGTCATAGCCGTCGCAAACGAAGGCATGGCCGCCCGCGCTGCCTTGTCCAGAATAAAAAATGGGTCGTCGCAGGTCGAGGCAGTCTTTCAGCTTGGCTAACCACGCCTCGTTGTCGTTGCCTTTTAGTTCTCTGTGGAGCTGTCGCGAAAAGTCGAAATAGCGTTTCAAGACATCGGGGACATTGGCTCCATTGGCCGACGAGCCGTTGGTGGAGTAGGCCATCTTCACCGCAACGCCACAATGGTAGAGCAAGGTGGCCACGGCCGCAATCTCTTCCTCGCTCGATGCGTCGGTCAGGGAGTCGGGCATGTGTTCCCAGTCGTAGGTGGTGTTGCCGAAGTCGGCGGAGAGCTGAACACCTAAGTTGTAGTATGCGTTTGAGCCCCAGCCCGAGGCCGGATAGCCCCAGTAGTGCATGATTTGACCCATGGCCACGGCGATGCAGCCCACTTCGGCACGGTTGCAGGGGCCGCTCATCTCTGGGCAGAGGCTGTTGTAGCGGCAGCCTTGGTGCCATTTCTCGGTCAATAATGGTTCAACAGCCTTTGCATCTTTGCGTTCGTTGAGCCTTCCCGTGGTCTTCACCAGTTCCCATTGTTTCGCCGTCAGTTCGTCGGCCTCAATATGGTTCTCGATGCCGATTTGCATCCTCGCGACGAAGTCCTGGAGGTAGTCTTCCATCTGCATGGGGACGTTGTTCGGGTCGAAGCGGCTTTCACGGGAATAGGCGATGATGGGCGTTTCGCAGTCGTCGGCGGCCACGATGACGAAGCCGTCCGAGGTGTTGAAGACGTAAAAAGTGGCAATGCCTTTGTCAGTCTGATAGGTGGTCGAAAGCTGCAAGTCGTTGGTTTGCATGAACTTTGCGGCAATGGCTTTGGCGGTTTGCTGGTCGACAGGATGGGCCGTTGAGGTGAGGAACAGCCCGAAAACGGCGAAACTTAGAAAAAGGGTTTTGATCAGTTGATTCATATTCTAAGGTATTTCAGCCGCAAAAATAGGTGCTTTATTTCAAAAACGCAAGTTTTTAAGACAAAAAAATAGCCTTAATCCACTTTTTTCCGCTTCAATGGTTTTTCTGTTACAGTTTCATCGTCAAACTGATGCGATTTCTGTTGACATCGACTTCCAAAACCTTCACGCGAACCTTCTGGTTTAAATGCACCACCTCGTTCGGGTCTTTGATGTAGTGGTCGGCCATCTGGCTGATGTGCACAAGACCGTCCTGATGCACACCAATGTCGACAAAAGCACCAAAAGCGGTGATGTTCGTCACGATGCCGTTGAGAGTCATTCCAGCGCGCAAGTCGTTGATGGTGCGGATGTTTTTGTCAAATTCAAAAGCTTCAAAACTCTTTCGCGGGTCACGGCCGGGCTTGTCCAATTCTGTTAAAATGTCGTTGATGGTCTCCAATCCGAAGTCCTTTTCCACAAAGTCGTTGGGCTTGATTTTCGCAATCAATTCCTTGTTACCAATAAGGTCTTTCACCTTCACGTTCAGTGACTTGGCCATTTTCTCCACGATGTGGTAACTCTCGGGATGGACGGCACTTTGGTCCAAGGGATTGTCGCCGTTATGGATGCGCAAAAAGCCGGCGCATTGTTCGAAGGCCTTGTCACCGAGGCGCGGCACTTCCTTGAGTTGCTTGCGGCTTTTGAAACCGCCTTGCTCCTCGCGGTATTGGATGATGTTGGAGGCCAAACTTGGGCCAACGCCACTGACATACGATAGCAGTTGCTGGCTCGCCGTGTTCAGTTCCACGCCGACAGCGTTCACGCAACTTTCCACGGTCTGGTCGAGGCTCTCGCTGAGTTTCTTTTGGTCCACATCGTGCTGGTACTGACCCACGCCGATGCTCTTCGGGTCGATCTTCACCAACTCGGCGAGTGGGTCCATCAGGCGGCGCCCGATGCTGACTGCGCCGCGCACGGTGATGTCATAGTCGGGGAACTCGTCACGGGCAATTTTTGAGGCGGAATACACCGAGGCGCCGCTCTCGCTCACCATCACGGCCATCAGGTCGCGGTCGAACTTGATGCTGCGGATGAAGTCCTCGGTCTCGCGCCCTGCCGTGCCGTTGCCGATGGCAATCACCTTGATTCTGTAGGCATCTACGAGGCTCTTGATTTTGCGCATCGCGCCCACCGTGTCCGACTTGGGCGGGTGAGGGTAGATGGTTTCGTTGTGCAACAATGCGCCTGTTTCGCTCAGCACCACCACTTTGCAGCCCGTGCGGAAGCCTGGGTCGATGGCGAGGACGCGCTTTTGGCCCATGGGGGCGGCAAGGAGCAATTGTTTCAAGTTCTCGGCGAAGACGCGGATGGCGGTCTCGTCTGCCTTTTCCTTGTAATAATTGCGGATTTCGGTCTCGATGGAAGGTTCCAAAAGTCGTTTCCACGAGTCAGCGATGGCCTCGCGCACGAGTTCCGATGAGGCGTTGTCGTTTTTCAGGAAGATGCTTTCCAATGAGTTAAGCACAAAATCATCATCGACTTTGATTTTCAGTTTCACCATGCCTTCGTCCTCGGCGCGGAACAAGGCCAAAAGTCGATGCGAGGGCGCTTGAGAAATCGGCTCGCGGAAATCGAAATACTGTTGGTAGGTCTTGCCTTCCTCTTCCTTACCTTTCACCACGGCGGAACTGATGTCGCCCTGCAAATGGAAAATCTTGCGGATGCGGTTGCGCCCGTTGATGTTTTCCGAGACCCATTCGGCCATGATGTCCTTCGCGCCTTGCAGGGCTTCCTCCACATCGTTCACGCCCTTGCCCGCATTGACATAACGCGCTGCAAGTCGATCCACGAAGTCCACATTCTGCGCCATGATTTGTGCGGCAAGGGGTTCGAGGCCTTTCTCACGAGCGATGGCGGCGCGGGTGCGGCGTTTGGGCTTGTAGGGCAAATACAAATCCTCAACTTCTTGCAAAGTCTTGGCGTTCAGAATTTTCTGCTCCAATTCGGGCGTAAGTTTCTCTTGTTCACGGATGGAGGCGATGACACTCTCTTTGCGTTTTTGCAGTTCGGTGAGTTGTTCGAGGCGTTTCTGCACAGCGGCTACGTTCTCTTCGTTCATCGTGCCGGTCATTTCCTTGCGGTAGCGCGCGATGAAGGGGATGGTGGCGCCTTCGTCCAAAAGTTGTATGACATTGCCCACATGATGCGCGGTCAAACCGAGTTCTTGCGCAATCTGCGGGGCGAAATCTAATTTTTCCATTATGCTCAAAAATTGAAGCCACAAAAATACGCTTTTCTTGTAAAATAAGGCCAGTTTTGCATTTCCATATTTGAATATTGTTTTTTGCGGAAATTTCCATATTGGGATATGGTTTTTTGCACGAATTTCCATATTGGAATATTTTTTACTAACTTTGCGGCAAATATTCAGCAATATGTCTCTACTAGTAATTATTTTTGGATTGTTGACGGGCACCCTTTTGGCGGCCCTCGTCGGTTTGATTGGTTCGCACAGGCGTATAGGTTTCGGTTGGGCGTTTTTGCTTTCCGTGGTCTTTTCGCCCTTGATTGGCTTGATCGTGACGCTATGCACTGAAAAGCTTCCCGACACGAATCGCAAATGGGGCTGTTTCAGTGCCTTGATTGTTTTTGTCGTGTTGTTTTTGGCCTTGGTATTGGCGCTTGCACTGATACCTGGATGTTTAGACCATTTGCAGTCATTTTACCAATCTCTGAAATGAAATGATTAAAAACATTATATTCGATTACGGCGGCGTGCTCCTCGACTGGAACCCGCATTACCTTTATGACCCATATTTCGGCGATGTGGAGAAGGCCGAATGGTTCCTCACGCACATCTGCACCTACGAATGGAATGCCCAGCATGATAATGGCAAGCCCATTGCCGAAGGCACGGCGGAACTCATCGCCGAGCACTCCGAGTGGAAGAAAGAAATCGAAATGTATTATGGCGAGTTCATGAAGATGATGGGCGGGCAGATTCCTGGCATGGAGGAATACATCAAGCAACTGAAAGAAAAGGGATACCGTGTCTTTGGGTTGTCCAACTGGTCGGTGGAGACCTTCTCCTTGGTGCGGCCTGTCTATCCTGTCCTCAACCTTATGGAAGACATGGTAATTTCTGGCGTTGAGCACGTGATGAAGCCCGACCCAAAGATCTTCGAATTAGCCTTGCAGCGTTTCGGCATCAAGGCCGAGGAAACGGTGTTTATTGATGACAACCCGAAGAATGTTGCTGGGGCGAATGCTTTGGGGATTAGGGGGATATTGTTTGAAGGGAAAGGGAAATTGGTAAGGGATTTGCTTCGCAAAGAAATCTTTTGAAAATCTTTATGAAAAATCGTTCAAAAATCTATAGTTCAATGAGAAATCTTGTCAAGAGACATACAATTCTTTTTCTTGTGCTTGTTTCTGTTGCTTGTACTGCCTTCGGGCAAAAAACAGAAAGGGAAGAGGATTTGTTAGTTGGTAATGTGAAGTCTGTAGAGGTGTACCATTATCGATTCACAACTAGTGATTCTATTAATCACGATGATTTCATGAGGCGTTTCTATCAATGTGGCTTTGATACGGAAAGAATGCTGTCTTTTGCTGACAGTCTTAACCCTGTAAATGAAAAGGAATTCTATAGCAAAGAGTATGATTCATTCGGTAATCGTACCAAAATTGGTGATGCTCGTTATCAGTACGAATATGACAATCAAGGAAAGATGATGAAAAGGATAGAGGTGAATGATGGCTCGTATAACGATACAACATATTTCAATTATGATGAGGTCGGCAGGCTTTTGGAAGAAAGGTATTTGGATAATATGATGCATCACCGTACAATTCAAAGGATTTATGATAAGGAAGGCCATTTGTCGGAATACATAATGAAAGACCTTGACCAGGATGATGATTCGATTCTTTTTCATGAAAAATTTGAATACGATAAGAAAGGCATTTTGCGTAAGTCGGAGTATTGTGGTAGTTGGTTTAGGGGGTGTCGTAAATATGATTCAAGAGGAAATTTCACTTTTTTTCAGGAAGAAAACTATGGTTTGAATGAATCAGGGTTATTATCTAAAAGCAGGACTAGGAATAGATATAAGTATGACGGGAATGACAGCATAATTAGGGAAGTTAGCAAAAAAACGAGGTGGTATGGTTCGCCCAAACATAAGGGTGTTGAAAGTCAAATTAAGTCAAAGTCTGAAAGAAGAGTTATCCGTAATGTAGATGGTGTTCCTATTGAAGAGATACGTATTTCTAATCACGACAATTCAATAACAACAAAAAAGTTAAAGTATGATGAATTGGGTAGAGTTATTGAAGAAGAATGGATAGAAGATAGATATCCGTGGAAAACTATAAAAATTTGGAGATACTATAAGGATACTCGGTTCGTGGAGTATTATGCCGAGAATCATGGTAAAGAATATGAATATGGAGAAGAAAATTTGTTTTTTTATGATGAACAAGGTGATCGCATAGCGCACATAAAGTGGGACAAGGGGTTGGTATATCGTTTTGAGGTGTATAGGTATGAGTATTATGAATGAAATCATAATGAGATTAACATGATTTGATTTTATAAGATTTTGAAAACAGATTTTTGAAAGATTTCTACACGAAGTGTATCTCATAAACAAAGCAAAATGAAAATCCTCTCAGTCGAACAAATCCGCGAAGCGGACAAATACACAATTGAAAACGAGCCCATTGAGTCCGTCGACTTGATGGAACGCGCCGCGACTAAGGTCTTTGAGTGGCTTTATCGCCGTGCGCCGCGCGAGAAGACCATCAAGATTTTCTGCGGCATGGGCAACAACGGTGGCGATGGTCTGGCCGTGGCCCGCATGTTGAACGGGCAAGAGATTGTCCCACAGGTGTTTATGGTGCGCCACTCCGACCGCATGAGCCACGACTGCGAGGTGAACTACTACCGCCTGATGAACGAGACCAAGGTGCCGATGTTCGACATCCTCACCGAAGACGACTTCCCGAAAGTTGGGGCGGACGATGTGGTCGTCGATGCCATCTTCGGCTCGGGCCTCAACCGTCCGCCGCAAGGCGTGGCCGCCGACTTGATTGCCTACCTCAACCAAACCAAGGCCATCCGCGTGGCCATCGACATCCCTTCGGGTCTTTTCGCTGACCAACCCAGTGCCTTGGGTTTCATCTTCAAGGCCGACTACACACTTACCTTCCAGTTTCCGAAATTGGCCTTCCTCTTCCCCGAAAACGACCCCTACGTGGGCCGCTTCGAGGTCTTGGACATCGGCCTGCATCCGCGTTACTGCGAAGAAGTTGAAACACCCAACTTGCTGACCACCAAGGCAATGGTGAAGCCCATCCTGCACAACCGCACGAAATACTCCCACAAAGGCACTTACGGCCATGCACTGCTTATAGCAGGTTCGGAAGGCAAGACGGGAGCAGCCTTGCTTGGCGCGAAAGCCTGTCTACGCACAGGCGTAGGCTTGTTGAGCGTTCATCTGCCCAAGGTGGCGCAACTGCCTATGCAGACCGCCATTCCCGAGGCCATGATTGACGGCGATGAATCCGATACCTGTTTTACAATGTTTCAGCATCTGGATACCTTTACCGCCGTCGGCGTAGGTCCAGGCTTGGGCAAGGCCGCCGAAACCGTCTGCGCTTTGAAACGCCTGATACAAGAAGTGCAGGTGCCGCTCGTCATGGATGCCGATGCCTTGAACATCCTCTCAGACAATCCCACTTGGCTCGCTTACCTGCCCGCCAAGACCATTTTGACACCGCATCCCAAGGAGTTTGAGCGCTTAGTAGGGAAGACCTCGACCTCGTTTGAACGCCTCGAAAAACAGCGCGAACTGGCTGTGAAATACAACCTTGTCGTTGTCGTGAAAGGCGCGCATACCACCGTCGCGATGCCCAATGGCACCGTTTTTTTCAACACCACAGGCAATCCCGGAATGGCCTCGGCAGGCAGCGGCGACGTGCTGACGGGCATCATCCTCTCGCTCCTGGCGCAACGCTATTCACCCGAGGAAGCCGCCGTTTTGGGTGTGTATCTTCACGGTCTTGCTGGGGACCTTGCCGCCGACGAGATGGGGCAGGAGGCTTTGATTGCTTCCGACATCACGGAGCATTTGGGGAAGGCATACGCTGTGCTTCACGCGAAGTAATTTATTTCCACGCAGAATACGCAGAATCCGCAGAACCTGCCGGACACAAATCTTTCGTCGCATTGCGATTCATAAAATTCGGCGGATTCTGCGTGCGAAAACACATGTCGCATTGCGATTCACATAATTCTGCGGATTCTGCGTGATAAAAAGCGAGGACCTATCGAATGACCACCTTCTTCACCACAGGGCCTTCTTTCCCGTTGGCCACAAAGAAATAGAGGCCATTCCGACCACTCAGGTTGTACTGCATTGCCGTTGATTCCCTATTATTGTAGGTCACGAAGCTGTCCAGCAAAATGCCCATCACATCATACACTTTGACCTCCACTTTGCCTTCCATGTTCTCGAAATGCAGTTCCATGGCGCCGTTGTTGGGGTTGGGGATGATGTTGAAGGCGCACTTTGAAGCATCCTGTTCGTCAATGCCAAAAAATGACGACTTGAGGTAGAACCTTCTCGTAATGCTGTATGGTGGGCAGTGGTTGTTGTAGATAGTACATTCCAGCGTTGCAGGAGTGTCGTCATGTTCTGCGACATAGACCCTGCAATACCGCCTTTTGGTTTCGTTCTGGTATTCAGCGGGGTCGGTCTCAATCAGCCACGACTCCTTGCTGATTTGCCACACGCATGAATCCCAATCGTTAACGTGCCCCTGCTCGTCTTCCACGAAAAAGTCGTACTGGAACGAGAAGAACTCCGTGTTGGTGATGACGGCAAGGGTGTCGCCGTCTTTGTAATAGTCGTCCTCCGCATAGGCAATACGCGGCTCGGGCGTATAGTTCACGATAAGGTTCAAGTTGACAATACTGTCGCATCCGTCCTGTGTCAGGCCTTCGTATCTATATTGGCCTGATTCGGTCAGATAGCCGCCTGCAGCTGATGGCCAAGGAAACATGTCGCACACGGTTTCGTTTAAAGTAGTGCTGTAAACTTCCACAAAAGTGAGGTCAAGCACGTAGATTTCGTCGCATCCTGCAGCATCCGATATGGTGTCGTAATACATACCGTTGTGCGTATAGCTGTGGCCGCGCCATGTGAACACGTCGTTGCAGGTCATCACCTCTTCTGTCGGATGCATATAGTTCTGGCCTATCGTAAGATGCAGGGTGACTAAACTGTCGCAGCCGAGAGCCGTTTGCAACAAGTGTGTGTAGTTGCCCGACTCCGTATAAGTGTCGCCGTACCACGTAAATGCGTTGCATGTGACCGCTGTCGTGTCGCTTTCAATATCGTGGCCAAGGGTCAGGTGGAGTACAAAGGTACTGTCGCAGGCTCCAGGGGCTTGGACATAATCGGTATAAGTGCCGCTTTCCGAATAGGTGGTTCCACGCCAATTGTAGTTGTTACAAGCTGTTACATCTTCCTCGGAACTATAGCTGCCGCTGATTTCTAAGTTCAAGACCAAAAGGCTGTCGCATCCAGCAACGGACTGCTCCAAATGCGTGTAAACTCCAGGTTCAGAGTAGGTTGTGTTGTACCATTCATATTCATCGCAAGCCGTGATGTTGAGA
>Ga0310696_10004989_pt1 | contig 16134 bp, 12 predicted proteins | sample AusTroGonzalo_MG_4_FD_203885 | JGI IMG/M metagenome (GOLD analysis project Ga0310696, IMG submission 203885) | Bovine rumen microbial communities from tropical cattle in Woodstock, Queensland, Australia - Gonzalo_02 (v2) (version 2) | ecosystem: Host-associated > Mammals > Digestive system >...
TAACGCGATAGGAGTGGGGCCAGGACTCGGAAAAGCTCAAGAGACAGCAACGGCATTGAAGCTCCTCATCCAAAACGCTAAAGTGCCTATGGTGCTCGATGCCGACGCATTGAATATCATCTCGGGAAATAAGACTTGGCTCTCGTTCTTGCCTGAACGAACCATCATCACGCCGCATCCGAAGGAGTTTGAACGTTTGTTTGGCAAGACCGACAACTCGGCGCAACGTATTGAGCTTCAATGCGAAATGTCAGTCAAACATAATATCATCATCGTCCTGAAAGGCGCTAACACCTCGATAACATTCCCGAACGGCAGTTGTTTCTTCAACTCGACAGGCAACCCAGGCATGGCTACTGCTGGCAGCGGCGACGTGCTCACGGGCATCATCTTATCGCTTCTGGCTCAACGTTATACACCTGAAGAAGCAGCAATTATTGGCGTTTTCATGCATGGCAAGGCTGGCGATTTCGCCGCGGCGGAACTCGGGATGGAGTCGATGATAGCAAGCGACATCTCGAAACATGTCGGAAAAGTATTTGAGTTTTTGAGAAAATAATTTTGTTTTAAAATGATGAGAAACAACAGATTACTCGCGATAATCCTTCTGTCATTATTGGCATTTTCATGCGGTAGCGACAATTACACCAATCTGCAAAAAAGCGAAGTTGCCATCAATGAAAATGTAATAATTGATACAATTATTGTTGACACAGAAGAGGTCCCGATACAGACTGAATCGCATCTCAGCATCTTGATTGCGGGCGACTTCATGCAGCACGGACCGCAGATTCAGGCGGCCCTGCAGCCCGACAGTACCTACAACTACGAGGAGTGTTTTGCGCGAGTTAGCCCCGTTTTCGAAAATGCTGATGTCGCCATCGGCAATTTTGAGGTCACCCTTGGCGGAAAACCATACGCCGGATATCCTCGTTTCAGCGCTCCCGACGAGTATCTGCAGGCGATGATCGACGCTGGAATCGACATTGTTTTAACGGCCAACAACCACTGTCTCGACACGGGCAAACATGGTCTTGAACGCACAATCCATGTTCTTGATTCTATCGGTGTCCCTCGCATTGGTACATATCTGGACGTGGAAGACCGTGATTATTATTATCCTTACTTATTGGATTACAATGGGATACGTGTGGCGATACTCAATTTCACTTACGGCACAAATGGCTTATCTGTTAAAGCTCCAAATATCGTCAACATGATGGATACCACTGTGATTGCTAAGGATTTGGTGAAAGCGCAGGCTATGAATCCTGATGTCATAATTGCAATACCGCATTGGGGCATAGAATATGAGACATTGCCGTCAAAAGAACAGCGAATGATTGCTAAGTGGCTGTTAAACAAAGGTGTAGACCATGTCATCGGCGGTCATCCGCATGTGGCTCAGCCGATGGAGCTGCTCAACGACGGACAGAATTTTGTGGCTTATTCGCTCGGAAACGTCATCAGCAACCAGTCGATGCCTAACACCTTCGGCGGTTATATGGTGAAACTCGATTTTGTCAAAAACGATTCATTGACAATGCTTTACGACTGCAGCTACATCCCTTATTGGGTGAGTCGCCCGCATGACAACGGCTTCACTCACAACTATCGTATATTACCGTTAGATGAGCCTGATTCGCTGCTTACTGTCAAAGAAAGACAGCAGCGCGACACTATTTGCAACGCGATGCGCACATTGTTCAAAGAGCACAATGTTGGCGATATTAAAGAAATTGGGTTTTAAGCCTGAAATCAGTCTAATTTATCAATATTTGAATCATCCTCAACCCTCAGGTTGTCGATGATGAACTTCTGACGCTGGTCGGTGTTTTTGCCCATGTAATACTTCAGAAGCTCAGGAATCGTCATGTCGTGGCGCAGTATGATAGGCTCGAGACGCATGTTAGGTCCGATGAAATAGCTGAACTCGTCGGGCGAGATCTCGCCGAGACCTTTGAATCGGGTGATTTCCGGATGTGCGCCGAGCGACTTGATGGCATCGACACGCTCCTCGTCGGAATAGCAATAACGCGTCTCTTTCTTGTTCCTCACGCGGAACAACGGCGTCTGCAGGATGTACAGGTGTCCGCCGCGCACCACGTCGGGGTAGAACTGTAGGAAGAACGTGAGCATCAATAGGCGGATGTGCATGCCGTCGACATCAGCATCGGTGGCGATGACGATGTTGTTATATCTCAGGTTCTCAATGCTTTCGTCGATGTTCAGAGCTGCTTGTAAGAGGTTGAATTCCTCGTTTTCGTACACGATTTTCTTGGTCAGTCCGTAGCAGTTGAGCGGCTTTCCACGGAGGCTGAACACCGCCTGTGTCTGAGCGTCGCGGCTCTTGGTGATACTTCCGGAAGCTGAGTCACCCTCGGTGATGAACAGCGTCGACTCGAGACGTTTCTCCTGGTTGGTGTTGTAATGTATGCGGCAGTCGCGGAGCTTGCGGTTGTTGAGGCTGACCTTCTTGGCACTCTCGCGGGCGAGTTTCTTGATGTTTGCCATGCCTTTGCGCTCCTTCTCGTTCTGGATGATCTTGCGCATCAGGGCTTCGGCCACATCGCTGTTCATGTGCAGGAACTTGTCGAAATGCCTCTTGATGATGTCGGTGATGTACTGACGGATGGTAGTCTCGCTCTCTTTGTCCATATAATTTGACGAGAACTTGGTCTTCGTCTGGCCTTCAAACTCTGGCTCGTCGACTTTTATCGCCAACGATGCTATGAACGCGCTGCGGATGTCGGATGTCTCGTATTCTTTGTTGTAGAACTCTCTGATTGTCTTTGCGATAGCCTCACGGAACACGTTGAGATGCGTGCCGCCTAGCGGGTTGTACTGACCATTGGCGAATGAGAAATACTCCTCATTATTCGTCACGTTGGAATGTGTGAAAGCGCATTCGAAGTCGCCTTCTTTGATATGGATGATAGGGTAGGCGCAGCTGTCAATCTTGCCGATTTTGCGTGTCAGCAGGTCTAACAAGCCGTTTCTCGCTTGATATTTCTGTCCGTTGAGAATCAGTGTCAGGCCGCTATTCAAAAATGCGTAGTTCCACACCATCTCGTCGACGTATTCCATAAGGAAATGGTAGTTTCCGAACAGCTCTGCGTCGGGCACGAATGTGATCTCTGTGCCGTTTTTCTCGTCTGTCGGGATGATGTCGGACTCTGACAACAATTCGCCTTTTGAGAACTCGACGATTTTAGTCTGTCCGTCGCGGAATGCCTGTGCGCGGAAGTAAGAAGATGCAGCGTTGGTGGCTTTTGCACCGACACCATTGAGACCCACGGCTTTCTTGAATGCGCCGGTGTTGTACTTTCCGCCGGTGTTCATCTGGCCCATACAGTCTTTCAACGAGCCGAGCGGGATGCCACGGCCGAAGTCACGTACGCGCACCTTTCCGTCGTTGATGTCGATCTCGATGGTCTTGCCTGCCCCCATGTTGAACTCGTCGATACTGTTGTCGACGATCTCCTTCAACAGGATGTAGATACCGTCGTCGTGAGCCGAGCCGTCGCCAGCCTTGCCGATATACATGCCAAGACGCTTGCGGATATGCTCGTTCCACGACAAATGCTGGATAGCATCGTCGTTGTAGTCAACCGGATTTACATTTGTGGTAAAGTCTAACTCGTTGTCTTCCAATGTGTTATCTTCGATAAAGTCTTCCGCCATTTTCTCAAAAATTTCTAATTTGCAAAGATACTAAAAAGTTTATTAAGTTTATAACTTTTTTAAAAAATCTACCAGCTATTAGCCATTAGCCGTTAGCCATTAGTTTTTTTTGGGGGCTAATAGCTAATGGCTAGTTGCTAATGGCTAAAATTTTTGTATTTTTGCACGTTTTTTTGAAATTTATTATGAACAATAAATTAACATCAAATAAAAAAGTTTTCGGCACCATCTGTGGCATCCTCGCGGCAATGTTTTACGGCACCAATCCGTTGGGAGCGCTGAAGCTTTACGAACAGGGCATGAACACCAACTCGGTGCTGTTCAGCCGCTTCAGCATGGCATGGATTATCATATCTATCATATTGATTATCAGAAAGGAAAGCCTGAAAGTGAGTGGGAGAGAGTTCGGTGTTTTGACGGCTCTCGGACTGCTTTTCACCGCTTCCTCGATGACGCTTTATTTCAGCTTTCATTATATCGCGGCAGGCGTCGCCTCCACACTTTTGTTCACTTATCCTATTATGACTGCCGTTATTATGGGCTTGATTTTCAAGGAGAAAGCCGGTTTTAAGACTATCGTGGCAATAATTTTGTCGCTTGTCGGCGTGCTTTTGCTTTATTGGACCGGTGATGGCGGTGAAGCATTAAACACCCTTGGCGTCGTTTTAGTGCTCGTATCCGCTTTGACATACGCAATATATATCATAGTGGTGAACCGCTGTCCGCTTGAGATGTCGTCGTTCAAAATCAACTTCTACGTGGTGCTGTATTGTGCCATCGGAATGGCAGTGTTTGCTTGGCTTACCGGACAACCTCTGCGACTGCCGCACAACGCCGTTAGTTGGTTTTATGCAACATGGCTCGCCGTTGTTCCAGCCACCTTGTCGCTCGTTTTGATGGTTTACGCCTCGAAATACATCGGAGCCACTCCAACAGCCATTCTTGGTGCACTCGAGCCTCTTACAGCCGTTGTAATCGGCATCTTCGTCTTCAACGAACCATTCGGCATTCGCCTCGCAATCGGTATCGTGCTGATTCTCAGTGCAGTAATTATCACCGCATACCAGCCGAAACATCATTAAACGTCATTTCGACCGAAACGTAATGAAATGGAGTGAAGTGGAGAAATCACAGCCTCTCAATTATTCCGGAACATTAAAAATGCCGGTGATTTATTCACCAAAGGTGAATGCTTTCGCAAAGCTCAGGTCTCCATTTCGCTTCGCTTCAGTCGAAATGACGATTTCAGAGTACAGTCTGTAACAATATGCAAAAAATCAGGCTTTGCGGTGAATGCGATAGCATTTACTCAGACTGAGAACCATATAGTCTTAAAAATCGTTAAACTATTTTCCTAAAATAGCTTTTACTTCATAAACAAGCAGCTTCACATCTTCTTTAGTAACAAGCAATTCCTTGGCGGAAATATTATTGATTCTCTTGAAGATAACCCATTGATATACAATGATTGCGAGATTGGTGAGTGAGGCTGAGATACCGGCTCCGACCATGCCAAGTGGCGGTATCAAGAGGTAAAGCGACGGGATGGTGACCGCCAGTCCCACCAAGGCGCCGTAGAGATTGTGCTTCGGCATGTTCATGCCCGAGAAATAATGGCTGAATACCATGTTGGCTGCCATAAACACCACGCCTGGGCCAAGGGCTATCATCACCACTCGCATCTCCGCGAAATTGCTGGTGAAGAGCCATGAATAGACACTTGTCGGGATGACGCAGACTATGAAAATGCATATCGCCGTCAGGATAGTCGCTGTTTTCAGCAGTTGTACGGTGATCCTCGCCGCTAAGTCGTTGTCAGTCAGGTTGCTGATTTTCGAGAACTGCACCATCGCGATGCTTTGGCCTATCATCTTAGGTGCCTCGGAGACCTGTGATGCGGCGTTGTAAACTCCGACCTTGGCATCGCCCCAGAATCCTTTGATAATCAAGAAGCTGAGACGTCGGTTGAGCATGGTGACAAGGGTCGAGAGCTGTATGATGGTGCCGAACTTGAACATCTCCTTGATGGTGTCCCACAAAGAATCTTCCACCGGATCCTTGAGATATGGCCATATTTGCGTCAAGCCACAGATATAACTGACGATATAGCCTGTTAGGAACGAGTAGACAAATGCGTTGGCATCGCGGATGTCGAACACGAAGATGTAAATCAGCATCGAGCACATCTGTGTCATGAACTGTATGATAAACAATATGTTATTAGTTCCGACGCGTTCTTTGCCGAGCATGGTCGTGAGGTTGAAATTGTGCAGGCTGTATACAAAAACCAGTAACAGCACCAAGCCATGATAGCCTTCTGGGATGAACTCTGCGCTTTCGCCGAAAAACCTAGTGAAATGATGGCCAAAACTCTCAGGAATGAATGAGAAGAGATACATCAACAAGGCGTAAAATGCCACAATCAGCGCCGACCAGATATAAGATATCTTGAACAATGTGCGATACGACTTCCTCGGGGTGAAGTAGATGAGGCCGCTGCCTGCCAGAAACTCCACGCCGATGAGGAGCAACGACACGTCGAGGAGCACAATGCCCCCCACGCCCCAGGCCTCCGCACCGAGATAGTGGGTGCCGAACCACAACGTCACGAAGTTGCAGATGGCGTTTAAAACACGCGTACCGAATGTGCCGAAAATCTTTTTAATCATATTTATAGCCATTAGCCATTAGCTATTAGCTATTAGCCACTAGCAGAACAAAACTAATGGCTAATGGCTAGCAGCTAATGGCTGTTAAACTTTTGCCTCCATTGTTGTATAAAACCTTTCCAAGTGAACTTGAAACGTTTGGCATCGAACACCGTCATCACCTCGTCGCTGTTGATGGTATGAGTGCCTTTGTCGTACGTCCATTTTTTGTCGGGTTTTATCTCATTTGTCGTTTCTTCAATATATTGATATTCATTTAATTGAATAATATTATTTAAAGTAATACTTTCACCATAGTGACGGCTGCTGTTTTGTGCCGGACGAACCAAATTTCCGTCGATTTCCATGATCTTTCCTGCCATTCTGGAGTCGCTGCAGTCCACCTTGACGGGGTTGTTGTAGTGCGGTCGGTAAGGCCCGCGAAGGTCGTCGGCAACAAATATTAATAGGTGAGTGTGCGACTGACTCTGTGGTGTCGTGAACAGATACCATTTGCCGTCAGAATGATGATGCAACGTGGAGTCGACAAAACATCCGTCCAACAAGTCGCAATCCCACTGTAAAGACGCACGGCCGTGCGTCTCGTCGAATCTGTACAGCGACACTTTGTTGGTCTGATTAGCCTCTGGAATGCAATATATAACACCTTGATATTCAAATACAAACGGGTAGGAGCGGTGCTCCGGGAAATCGGTAATCTTACGATAAATCTCGAAACATTCCGATTTCTTCGCGACAGCCAGATCGGCCTTGCCGTTTTTGTTTGAAAACCATTCGAAAAACAGATATGTGTCATCTTTTGTGGTAATCACAAACGGGTCGGCGAAATAATCCGATTTTGGCGGTTTTAGCCAATGAACACTGTCGTTTCCGTTGATGCGATAACCTACATTCCAATCTTCTTGTCTGAATAAATAATTGACATGAAACACAATCTTACGCCAAAAACACAGCCAGAAGTATTTGAGCATCATGAAGTTACGTGGCGGATGCTGTATCGGTGCCTCTGATTGCGACAACTCTGGTTCCAGCTTCCTGTTGACAATCAATTCTTTAGCCACCTGCAACGGCAAAATCTCCGATTCCTCATAAATCCTGTTGAGGTGGAAATTATATGAATGTAAGGTTGTATTGAATTGTAAACGTCTGAGTATCAAACCTTTATCCAATTCGTCGGTCAGTTGCTGCAGTATCACTCCGTTGCTCGGAATCTTGCGCATGAACTCCCAGAATCCTGGAGGACCGCCACGCACCACGCGTTCATCGTCGTGATGGAACGACCAGATGCCATATTTTGCGCTGTTTAAAACCTCGCCACGGATGATGTCGAAGCCAAAACGCAGTATGAAATCAAGGTCATACGACTTGATTTTTTCGATGTCATCATCAGGGAAATACGTGGAAATGCCTTTGTGAATTGGTTCCACTGTCATTTCGACCGGAGCGTAGCGGAGTGGAGAAATCCTTTGGGAGAAACAGACATGTTCTTTTGCGGCGGGTTTAAACCAATAACGATTCCAAATTCTGAACAACAATCGGCTGTAAGGGTAGTGCAAAACCTTGTCCCAAAACGACTTGTACGGCTTCGATTCGTCACCGTTTTTGATGACCAAAACGAGCTCTATGCCGTTGTCAATCAACAGCTTGATGGTGTCAAGCTGCCATTGCTCGACGGTGTCGCCATCGATCATCACTCCAAACCGTATCGTCCTGTTCAAATCAGTCATATCAATTAAACTGCAAAGATATTGAAATTATTTTAAAAAATAAAAAATCGTTGCAATAATATTTTGCGTATTTTTGCAGTTTTAATAAAGATGATGAAGCTTTCGGTAGTCATAGTAAATTACAACGTAGAGCATTTCCTCGAGCAGTGCCTCTATTCTGTGCGTCGCGCCATGCAAGGCATTGAAGGTGAGACGTTTGTGGTCGACAACAACTCTGTCGACGGCTCGCTGAAGATGCTCGCGGCTAAGTTTCCGGAGGTGAAAGTCATTGCCAACAAAGACAATGTGGGATTCGCGAGAGCCAACAATCAGGCCATCAGGATTTCGACAGGGGAGTATGTGCTGCTGCTGAACCCCGACACCGTGGTGGAGGACGACACCTTCAGCAAGTGCATCGCCTTTATGGACTCGCATCCCGACGCTGGCGGCCTCGGCGTGAAGATGGTCGACGGAAAGGGTCAGTTCCTGCCTGAGTCGAAGCGCGGACTGCCGACCCCGATGACCGCTTTCTATAAGATATTCGGGCTTTCCAAGCTGTTTCCGCATTCAAAACGTTTCTCGAAATACCATCTCGGATACCTCCCTGAAGACGAGGTCAACTCGGTGGATATCCTGGCAGGCGCTTTCATGCTCATGCGTCGCGAAACCCTTGACAAATGTGGGCTTCTCGACGAGACGTTCTTCATGTACGGCGAGGATATCGACCTCTCGTACAGAATCACCTTGGCGGGATATAAAAACTATTATTTCCCGGAGACGCGCATCATCCATTATAAAGGTGAAAGCACCAAGAAAACCAGCGTAAACTACGTGCTGGTGTTCTACAAGGCGATGGAGATCTTCGCCAAGAAACACTTTGCCAAGAAACGTGCGCGACTGTTCTCATTCGTCATCAACTTAGCCATATATTTCAGGGCTTTCCTGGCGTTGCTGTCACAGTTTTTGCGTAAGATTTACATGCCTCTTATCGATGTCGTCTTAGGCTATTCAGGTCTCGCGGCAATCAGCTATTTCTGGGGACATTACATGATTTACGACGGCGTGGGCTCGTATCCGATAACACCTTTGTTTACCATAATCTTGCCAATATATCTTTTGATTTGGCTCGTGACGGCTTATTTCACTGGCGGTTACGACAAACCATATCGTATAGCTCCTTCGGTAGGTGGAGTGCTGGTCGGCAGTGTCATCATCCTCATGTTTTACGCCTTGGTGCCTGTAAGCCTGCGCTTTTCGCGAATGCTGATACTCCTCGGCACCGTCTGGATGGTTCTTCAGATGACTTTAAGTAGAACTTTAGGTTATGTGCTTAAACTCTCTGATTTTCAATATGGTAGAAATGCAAAAAAACGTTTTTTGGTTATCGGAAATTCTGGTGAGACACAGCGTGTGGAGCAGCTTCTGAAGAGTACTTCTATCAAACCTGATTTCATCGGCTTGGTGGCGCCAACTCACGATAAGGACGTGCCCGACAACTATCTTGGAAACATCACCCAGGTGCCCGATATCATTGGCATTTACAAGATCACAGAGATAATTTTCTGTTCGAAAGACATCACGCACCAGGAAATCATCGACAAGATGGTTGAGTGGCATGCCAGCGACCTCGATTATAAGATCGCGCCAGTCGACACGCTCTCCATCATCGGAAGCAACTCGATAAACACCCGCGGCGACCTCTATACCGTTGATATTCGCACGATTAACACCGTTCAGAACCGTCGTAAGAAACGTCTTCTGGACTTCTCGTTGTCGTTGTTCGGCATCGTTTTCTGGGTCTTCGTCGCATGGTTTGTGAAAAAGCCGTTTAAGTTCCTTGGCGACTGCTTCAAGGTGCTTTTCGGACGCTATTCATGGGTAGGCTATTGCCCTGTGGAAACGACTGACGGTCAACGACTTCCGAAGATAAAGAAGGGTATCTACAACCCGGCTTCGTTAGTGAACAGGCAACTCGACGACGACGCTCTCGGCCGTCTCAACGTGATGTATGCCCGTGACTATACAATTTTGAAAGATATAAATATCTTGTATAGAGTGTTGCTGAATCGATAAATTTTGTATTTTTGCAGCCCAAAATGATTTAAAAATTTATATCATGCTTAACAGAAGATTTTTAAGAATCAAAGTTTTACAAGCCCTTTACGCATACATTGAATCAGGCGAGGACAAAGTCAACAATGGCATCAAACACCTGTTGGAGAGTATCGACAAGCTTTATGAACTTTTCATCTGGCAGCTGTCGTTTCTCGTTGAAACCAAACGCTTTGCGGAAAATAAGATCACGGAAAACAAGCATAAATATATCCCGACATATGAGGATTTGCATCCAAATATGAAATATGTCAACAACCGCCTGCTCAACACAATCGAAGACAACAAGGATTTCAAGAGACAGGAGGCCGCGCTGAAGATCAACTGGGCCGACGACCATCAGGATGTGGTGAAAAAATACTACACCATGATGAAAGAAACGCCGGAATACAAGAAATATATGGCCGACAAGAACGATAACTTCGCGGCTGACAGAAAGTTTATCATCACGATGATTGGCAACTATTTCGCCGACCTCGATGTCCTGATGGACTTCTATGAAGACAAGAGCATCTATTTCTGCGATGATTATCATTTGGTTAGCTCAATGCTGATAGAGTTTTTCTCGAAGATGAAGAATTTCGGGCCCGACAGCCCGCTGCCGACGATTTACAAGTCAGATCTGGCGGAGGCCAATGCCGACGAGAGATTTATCCAGGAGCTGTTCCGCGAGACTATTAACCATGATGAGGAGTTTGGCCAGCTCATAGCCGACAACACCAACAACTGGGAAAAAGAGCGTATCTGCCTGATGGATATGATAATCCTGAAGATGGCTCTCACCGAATTCGTGTGCTTCCCATACATCCCAGTGAAGGTCACTATGAACGAATATATTGAAATTTCGAAGTATTTCAGCACTCCGAAAAGTAAGATTTTCGTCAACGGAATCCTCGACAAGCTGGCGAAAAAGATGACAGATCGTGGCATGATTGAGAAAAGAGGAATGGGACTTTTAGAGAAATAACAATAAAACACGGTTTGAAACGTTAAAAAATAAATGAAAATAAAACGGTGGTTATCGGTCGTCGCAATGTTACTGTTTGTCGTTGATATTCAAGGACAAACGAACAACGGCACGTACAGCTTCCTCGACATGACGAGTTCGGCGAGGGTGGCTGCGCTAGGTAACACCGACTTGGCGATATACGATTCCGACATCCAGCTTGGAATTTACAATCCGGCGTTGATTAACAGCGACATGCACAACGATGTGGTGCTGTCGTATGTCAATTATTACGCCGACATCAACTACGGTATGGTGCAGTATGGTCGCACTTTCAACAAGATAGGCAGTTTCGTAGGAACTGTGCAGTTTCACAGCTACGGCAAGATGGATTATGCCGACGAGCAAGGCAATCTTACAGGCGGCACCTTCACTCCATCGGACTACAACATCATGATTGGCTGGGGCCGTCAGCTCACGCCACATTGGAGCATTGGTGCCAACCTTAAGTTTGCTGGCCTACAATACGAGCATTTCAAGACGTTTGCCATTGCTGTCGACGTGGCTGGAAGCTACCGCACCGACAACGGCTGGATGTTCTCGCTGACGGCAAGAAACATTGGCTATGAGCTGTATTCCAACTTTGAGGGCGACCGCAACAAGCTGCCTTTCCATTTGTCAGCAGGTGTCGCCAAGCGCTTGGAACATGTACCGTTTCTGTTCAGTATAGTCTACGAAAACATCCAGAAATGGGATTTGTCGTATACCGACCCGCTTGATTTGGAAGGCAATTACGACCCGATTACAGGCACGGTGAAAGAGAAGTCGAAAGGCGCAAAATTCGGTGACAACCTCATGCGGCATATAGTGTTCGGAGGCGAGATATACATCGGAAAGAACCTTGTCTTGAGACTCGCATACAACTACGGCATGCGTCAAGACATGAATACCCCGACAAAGAAAGGACTTTGCGGATTCTCATATGGTCTGGGCATAAACATATGGAAGCTCAGCATCAACTATTCAAGGTCGGAGATGCACCTCTATGGCTCGCCTAACTACATCACCATCTCGACCAATCTTGACAGATTATTAAAGAAAGGTAAATAAATGTTTCTCAAGGAGTTAAAGTTGACTAATTTCAAAAATTGCGAGTCAGCCGACCTGCAGTTTTCGGAGAAAATCAACTGCTTCGTGGGACTCAACGGGGCTGGCAAGACCAACGTCCTTGATGCTATTTACTATCTGGCATTCTGCAAAAGCTATTTCACGACTACAGACAGGCAAAACATACGTCATGGCGAGGATTTTTTTGCTATCCATGGCGATTTCGTGACCGACAATGACGAGACGCAGACCATTTCGTGCGTTCAGAAAGAGGCCTCGAAGAAGTCGTTCAAATGCGATAAAAAAGAATACGAGCGCTTGGCCGACCACATCGGGAAGATCCCGCTTGTAATGATTTCGCCTTACGACCGCGATTTGATTAACGACGGCAGCGAATTACGCCGTAAGTTCATCGACGGGGTGATATCGCAGTTCGACTCGGTGTATCTTGGCGATTTGCTGCAATACAACAGGGTTCTTGCGCAACGCAACACCCAACTGAAACAGTTTTGGGACAACCGTTATTTTGACCAGAATCTGCTGGCGCTTTGGGACGAACAACTCATCCGTTACGCCACTCCGATTTTTGAAAAAAGAAAGGCGTTTTTGAAAGATTTTATGCCTATTTTCCAAAAATATTACGACATCGTTTCGGGCACGTCGGAGAAAGTCGACATTGTTTACGAAAGTGCCTTACATGAAAAGACGATGGCTGAATTGCTTCAGGAAAGCCTTGAAAAAGACAGATATTCGTCGTACACCAACGTCGGAATCCATAAGGATGACTTGGGCTTCCGCATTGATAACCATCCGGTTAAGAAGTTCGGCTCGCAGGGTCAGCAGAAGTCGTTTGTGGTGGCCGTGAAGCTCGCTCAGTTCGATTTCAATTACCATAAGGTCGGGTTTAAGCCTATTTTGCTTTTGGACGATATTTTTGACAAATTGGACGATAACAGGGTGGCGCAGCTGGTGAAACTGGTCGGAAATGACTATTTCGGTCAGGTGTTTATCACTGACACTCAACGACTTAGGATACAATATCTTTTGGATAACATTGAAGGCAACCACAAGATTTTTGAGGTTGAGAGAGGAAAGGTGAGGGACGATGGCTGATTCTAATTTGACGACATTGGGCGAGATGATTAAGGCGTTTTATCATGATAATCATAGAGATAGCGCTTTGGACGAGCAGAGGATTCTGGACTCGTGGAATGACATTGTCGGCGATTTCATTGCGGCTCACACCTTGAAAAAATCGATAAAAAACGGCGTTTTATACGTAAAAGTCGACGCTGATTCGTTGCGAAACGAGCTGATTTACGCCAAGTCGATGTTGTTGAAGAAGTTGAATTCGAAGGCGGAGAATGAAATTTTGAAAGATATTGTTATTAATTAAAAAATATTTTGTATCTTTGCATCGAATTTTGGCTAAAAAATGCCTTATTTTTGTTGTAAATAATTAACATTCAGTAATTTATAAAATTCGTAATATGATTAACTCACAAGACATTAAGATTGGAAGCTGCATCAGAATGGATGGTAAACTTTATTTTTGCGTTGATTTCCAGCATGTGAAACCAGGCAAAGGTAACACTATCATGCGTATCAAGCTGAAGAGCGTGGTCGACGGCCGCACATTGGAGCGTCGTTTCGATATCGGTGAAAAACTTGAGGACGTTCGCGTTGAACATCGTCAGTATCAGTATCTTTACAAAGAAGGTGATGATTACATTTTCATGAATCAGGAAGACTACGAGCAGATCCCTCTTATGAAAGATCTTATTACAGGTGTTGATTTCCTTAAGGAAAGCGATGTTTGCGACGTTGTTTTCGACACATCGACCGACACAGTTTTGTTTGCTGAATTGCCAGTGAAGACTGTCCTCGAGGTGACTTACACCGAGCCAGGCGAGAAGGGCAACACAGCCACCAACGCCATGAAAGACGCTAAAGTTGAGACAGGTGCTACAGTGAGAGTGCCGTTGTTCATCAACACAGGCGATAAGATTAGAGTTGACACCCGCACAGGCGAGTACACAGAAAGAGTAAGAGAATAATTATGAGAATCGAACCAGCAACGACCGCCAAATGTTTGGCCGATTTTATTGGTGCCACCAAGATCATCGGCGATGCCAACCGCGTCATCACGGGGCTCAACGAGCTTCATGAGGTGGAGGCTGGCGACATCACATTTGTCGATCACCCGAAATATTATCAGAGAGTGCTGAGCTCGGCGGCGACAACCATCATCATCAACACTGCTGATGTGGAGTGCCCTGAGGGTAAGACACTCATCGTCCACGACTGTCCGTTCGACGCGTTCAACAAAATCATCTTGTCGTACCGTCGTTTCGAGCCTGCTACAGAGATGGTCAGCAAGAAAGCCCAGATTGGCGAAGGTACCATTATCGAGCCGGGCGCGTTCGTGGCAGATCACGTTAAAATCGGTAAGAACTGCATAATCCACGCCAACGTGACCATCAACAACTGGACGGTCATTGGCGACAACGTCATCATCAACAGCGGCACAGTGCTTGCAGCCGACGCTTGTTATTTCCAGCATCGCGGCAAAGACCGCCAGGTGAAATTCGAGTCATGCGGCAGAGTGGTGATTGAGGATAATGTTGAGATCGGCGCACAATGCGCCATCGACATCGGAGTGACAAGCGACACCGTCATCGGTGCAGGCACCAAGACAGATAACTTCGTCCAGGTGGGTCACGACGCCAAAGTCGGCAAAAACTGCTTCCTCGGAGCACACTGCGCTATCGGTGGCGTGTCGAGAGTGAAAGACAACGTGTCGATCTGGTCGATGTCGGCAGTCAACAAAGACCTCGTCATCGCAGAAGGCACAACGATTCTGGCTTACACGGCTATCGATAAAGATACAGAGCCGGGAGTTACATATTTTGGCATGCCAGGCATGGAAGCCAAGAAGAAATGGAGAGAGATGGCGTGCGTGAGAATGCTGCCGGATCTTATCAACAAAATCAAGTAATTATAATGCCGCCCTGACGAGCGGCATTTTTTATATGCCCTTACGGGCAGAAATCAAACAAAATCTTTTAAAAAAATCTAACAAAATATTATATGTAAAGAGGAAGAACATTTTAAAAGATTTTAAAAAAGATTTTGTAAGATTTCTCATCGAAGACGACAAAAAAGAGATATGAAATTAATTATAATAGTATTAGTCGTTTTATTGATTGTAAAATGGCGGAAATGGAGCACGACCGACAAAGTCGTCGCAATTATTGTTATCGGATTGCTGAGCCTTTGGAGACATACTGAGAAGGCCAATATGGACATTGTGCCTAAACCAAGCATGATGGTGGTGGAGAAGGGACAAGGTTTCAAAATCAATAAAAAAACCATCATTTACATTGATAATGAAGAGAATAGGTTCAATGCCGAATATCTGCAGTCGCATCTGAAAAATGTGTTTAAAAAAGGCGATTTTGAGGTGAAGACAGTGCGTCGGCATTCGAACTGTATCATGATAAAACTGACCGATACTATTGAATTGTCAGAGGCGTATAATATCATAGTCGACAAGGACAATGTCAAGATTATAGCAGGCACGAAGGAAGGCGCTTTTTATGGCGTCCAGACCCTGATGCAGATGATGCCTTCTGATGTTTATAAAGTTGATAACAATAAGAAAAACAAGAAGATAAGTCGTGTCAAAATGCCGAAGATGAGAATTTATGACGCCCCCAAGTTTGCTTATCGTGGCATGCATCTGGATGTGTCGAGGACGTTTCAGGACACCGAATTTATTTATAGATTTATTGACGCATTGGCATATTACAAAATCAATAATTTCCATTGGCACCTGACCGACGACCAAGGCTGGCGAGTGGAGATCAAGAGTTATCCGAAGCTCACTGAGCTTGGAGCGTGGCGAGGA
>Ga0310696_10004991_pt1 | contig 16127 bp, 14 predicted proteins | sample AusTroGonzalo_MG_4_FD_203885 | JGI IMG/M metagenome (GOLD analysis project Ga0310696, IMG submission 203885) | Bovine rumen microbial communities from tropical cattle in Woodstock, Queensland, Australia - Gonzalo_02 (v2) (version 2) | ecosystem: Host-associated > Mammals > Digestive system >...
GAGCCATATGGCACAGGAGTTGCGCTATGGTTTCTATGGTCCGTTGGACTGGGCTATCCTCGAGGTGTGCGACATTGAAGAGGTAGGCAACGATTATCACGTTTATCTGACCGCCGCTGGTGGCATCTCACCCACCGCAGCCCGTCTGGCCAAGCATGTGATTCTGGAACTGAACAGCTTCCACAATCCTAATGCCAAGTATATCCATGACGTCTACGAGCCGTTGGATCCCCCTTACCGCAAGGCTATCCCCATTGAGCATGTTGGCGATCGCATTGGTACGCCCTATGTCTCTATCCCCAAGGACAAGGTGGTGGGCGTTGTTGAGTGTAATATTCCTGATGAGGCCCGCGCCTTCAAGGACAGCGACCCTGTGACTGATAAGATTGGCTTCCTGACAGCCGAGTTCCTCGTTGAGGAGATGCACAAGGGCCGTATTCCCAAGGAGTTCCTGCCCCTGCAGAGTGGTGTAGGTTCTACCGCCAACGCTATCCTGGGTGCTCTGGGTGAAGACAAGCATGTGCCTGACTTCAATATCTACACCGAGGTACTGCAGGATGCTGTTGTGGGCATGATGCTCAATGGTCGTGTTAAGGACGCCTCAGCCTGCTCACTCACCGTTTCTAACGATTGCCTGATGCAGGTTTACGACAATATGGACTACTTCAAGCAGCACCTGACGCTGCGTCAGAGCGAGATTTCCAACTCGCCTGAGATTATCCGTCGCTTAGGTGTCATCGCCATCAATACCGCCATCGAGGCCGACCTCTATGGTAATGTCAACTCTACCCACATCAGCGGTACGAAGATGATGAACGGTATCGGTGGTTCTGGCGACTTCATCCGTAATGCTTATCTGAGCATCTTCACCTGTCCGTCTGTGGCCAAGGGTGGCGTTATCTCTTCGATAGTACCTTTCGTCAGCCATCAAGACAGCTCTGAGCACGATGTCAACATCATCGTTACTGAACAGGGTATCGCCGACCTGCGCGGAAAGGGCCCCATCCAGCGTGCTGAGGCTATCATTGAGAACTGCGCACATCCTGACTATAAGCAGTTGCTCTGGGATTACCTGAAGATAGCCAAGATGGGTCAGACGCGCCACAACCTGCCTGCCGCCTTCGCCATGCACGACACGCTGGCTCGAAAGGGCGACATGCACCTCACCGATTTCTCAGAATATGTGAAATAAAACTCAGGAATGGGCTACTGCAAAACGGTAGCCCATTTCTATTACAATGGACGACAGACGTTATCTTCAGAGCCTCATCAATGAAGGCGAGCACCAGCAACAGGACTTCAAATACAGAGTGTCCGACGCCCAGAAGCTGGCTAAGTCAGTATCAGCATTTGCCAATACTGACGGAGGCCGCCTGCTGATTGGCGTTCGTGATGATGGTCACATGTCTGGCGTTCGCGACGAGGAGGAGATCTATATGATGCACCAGGCCGCCTATCGCTATTGCCGTCCTGAGGCCAGCATCAAGTTCGACACCTTCCATGTCAGTCCTTCCGATACGCATGATGGCAGCCGGGGCCTCCGCACCATTGTCGTTGCCACCGTTCCTCCCTCAGAGAAGCGCCCCATCTGCGCCGTTAGCGACGATGGCAAACAGCGGGCCTATATCCGCATTGCCGACGAGAACATCGTGGCCTCGCCCGTTCATCTGGCCATCTGGCGCGAGTCGCAGAACCCGCAAGGCACCATGATGACCTACACCGACACTGTCCGCAAACTCATTGATGCACTGCACGACCAGCGTCTCACCCTTAACCAGCTGGTACGTCGCTCTACCCTCCCCCGCCAGAAGGTCATCACCCTTTTGGCCCGCCTCATCCGCTTCCATGTTGCACAATGGGAATATGCCGACCAGCAGTTCCTGTTTAGCTTAGTGTGATTAAAATAACACCTACCTAAGAAAGCCTGAAACACCGATAAACACTGGGGTTGCGACAAGGTAGGTGTTTTTTCAGTTACCAGCATTCTAATTCGTCTGCAATCTCTGGCAGCTGACTGCGATGGAATGTGGGTTCTTTGATGCCTTGGCGCTTCTGCTGGCGGTAGTCGTCGAGCAGACGGAAGGCATAGCGCCCCAGGAGGACGATGGCCACGAGGTTGCAGGCGGTAAGGAGAGCCATGAAGAAATCGACGACATTCCACACCAGCTCGAAACTGGCCATGGCGCCGAATATAATCATCAGGCCTGCCGACGCAATACGATAGGCGGTCATCACCTTATTATTATTTGTGATGAAGCGGATATTGGCCTCACCATAATAATAATTGCCGATGATGCTGGAGAAGGCAAAGAGAAAGATGGCAACGGCAATGAACATTGGTCCCATGTTGCCCACCTCATTCTGCAAGGCAGCCTGTGTGAGGGCGATGCCGTTCAGTTCGGGCACTTCGTAGAGTCCACTGATGAGGATGATAAACGCCGTACATGAGCAGACCAACAGGGTGTCGGTAAACACACCCAGCGCCTGAATAAGGCCTTGCTTGACAGGATGCGTTGTTGAGGCCGTAGCAGCCACATTGGGTGCACTTCCCTCACCAGCCTCGTTGGAAAAGAGTCCGCGCTTGATGCCATTCATCATAGCCGCACCAATGCCGCCACCTGCAATCTGAGTGATGCCAAAGGCATCGAGCACGATGACCTTGAACACATGGGGAATGAGATGGATATTAGTCATGACGATGAACAACGCCAGGATGACATAGCCTATAGCCATCAAAGGCACCAGCACCGAGCTGACACGAGCGATACGCTGGATGCCGCCAAAGACAATAAAGAGCGCCATTGCCGCCAAGCCGACACCGACCCATAGGGGCGACCAGCCAAAGGCTTCCTCCAAAGCGTCACAGATGGTGTTAGCCTGGATGGAGTTGTTCGACAGTCCGAACTGCAGGGTGATAAGAATGGCAAAGAGGATGGCCATCCACCGCTGCTTCAAGCCCTTTTGGATATAATAGGCAGGACCGCCGATGAACGAGTCCTTGTGTTTCTGCTTATACAACTGCGCCAACGTGGATTCAACGAAAGCCGTTGCCGACCCTATCAGCGCGATGAGCCACATCCAGAACACAGCACCTGGACCGCCAATGGCAATAGCCGTAGCCACACCCGCCAGATTACCTGTACCCACTCGGGTGGCCACAGAGACGGCAAAAGCCTGGAACGACGAGATATGACGACCCTTCTTCTGTTCTTCTATCGTACTCACAGCCGACTCTGTAAGCAGGCGTATCATCTCGCCTACCATGCGGAACTGCACAAAACGGGTGCGCCATGTGAACCACAGGCCGCAACCTACCAGCGCAACAATCAGCACATAGCCCCAAATAACATCATTAATGGCAGTTATCAGCTCGTTCATAGGTACAAAATAACCGAAAGGCTATTCCTTTCTGTCGTGTGATTCATAATTAGTGCGACCGTCGGCTTCACCTTGCAAGGCCTCCTGAAAAGAGTCCCAGTCCTGAAAACCGACTAAGAGGGAGAGGCGGTCGAGGGTTTTACGGTTGGGTTTGTGCAGCAGTTCCTTTTCTACGGCAGAAAGCAGCTTTTTCAGCGCTTCACGTTTCTTTTCCATATCTTAAAGCATTTCTCTATATAAGTCGGCAAAACGCTGGGCAGCGCCCGTATTCTCGAAGCGCTTGACATAGTCCTGACTCAGCTCGATGCGACGCTGGCGCCCCTCAACTCCGAAGAGCACCTGACTGATGGCATGAGCCATCGCCTCGTCGTCGTCAGGATTGACATACAGGCTGTCGGGGCCGCCGGCCTCTTCGAGACACGACCCAGTGCAAGCCACCACAGGCAGTCCCAGACGGATGGCTTCGATGATGGGAATGCCGAAACCCTCATAGCGTGAGGGATAGACAAAGGCATCGGCCATGCGATAAAGGGCGGGCAGGTCGTCGTCAGGCACACCATGCAGTATCTGCACTCTATCGTGCAGACGGTTCTCGTTGACATAATGCAGAATCTCGTCGGCATAACGGGTGTGACGGCCCACAATAACCAATGAAACATCCTCTGGCAGACGGTTCAAGGCCTTGACAGCCAGCAGCACGTTCTTGCGCTGCTCTATGCTGCCCACGTTGAGGATATAGCGGTCGGCCAGTCCGTACCTGTCGCGGACCTGCCATAACTGACGGTTATCCGGGGAATCGGAGAAGCGGTGTGCACAGCTCTGATAAATGATATCTACACGTTCGGGCTCAATGCCTCCCAGTTCGCAGATGTCGCGTTTGGTGCATTCGCTGATGGCCACGATACGGTCGGCCTCTTGAAGGGTCTGTCGGAACTTGCGGGTGTAGATCTTCACATCAACGCTGTGGTAGTATTCCGGATGGCGCATGAAAATAAGGTCGTGGATGGTGACAACCGTCTTGATACCACTCTTGCGGATGCCAACAGGCAGCTCGCCGGAAAGTCCGTGATAGACCTGAATGCCATCGTGCTGCATCTGACTGATGATGCCTTTGGAGCGCCAGAACGCCTTGCCCAATGGCGTCTGGTAGAGGCCATTGGGATAGCAGAAGTGCAGGTTCTCGCGTTCTGCCACTTGGTTGCGCAAGTTATCGCGGCCCTTGTCTGGTGAATACAGCATCAGGTCCAGTCCGTCGATGTCGGCCAAGTCGTTAGCCAGCGTACGTCCGTAGCTGCCCAACCCTGTGCCGTTTCTCACGATGCGCTTGGCATCCAGCCCTATTTTGATGCATTCTTCCATAATTCAAGTGCAAAGGTACAAATAATTCATAATTCATAATTCATAATTCATAATTATTTTTTATCTTTGCAGCAAAATTTCAGTATGACGGGCATGAAGAAGGTAACCATTTTACTCCCTGCCTATAATGAAGAGGCCTCTTTTCAGTTGATTAGGCAGAACATGAATCAAGTGTTGACAGACAATCCCAACTATGAATGGGAGTTCTTGCTTGTCAATGATGGAAGCACGGACAATACGCTCCAGCAAATGATTCGTTTACATGAGGAAGATCATCACTATAGCTATATAGACCTTTCCAGAAACTATGGCAAGGAGATAGCTATGATGGCAGGTTTTGACTATGCCGACTGTGATGCGCTCATCATTATGGATGCCGACATGCAACATCCCATCAACGTCATCCCAGACATGCTGAGATACTGGGAAGAGGGCTATGACGACGTTTATGCACAGCGACAGGGCAGCAAGGAGTCGTGGATAAAACGTAAGACCTCCCATTGGTACTATAAAATACTGCAGTCAACGACAAAAGTCCCCATCCAGAAGGATACAGGCGATTTCCGACTCTTGGACAAGTCATGTATTGAGGCCCTTAGACAGATGCGTGAGTCAGAACGAAACACAAAAGGAATGTATTCGTGGATTGGCTTCCATAAGAAAGGAATCTTCTACCAGCAGCAAGAACGACAGGAAGGTGTATCGAAATGGAACACGTTCTCGCTCGTCAATCTGGCGATTAACGGCATCACCTCGTTTACTACAGCACCTCTGCGCATCGCATCTTTCATGGGTGTCATCGTATCTGCCGTTGCCTTTTTCTACCTTATTTATATTATTATAGTGACGAATTTCTTTGGTGAGCCCGTTCAGGGTTTCCCAACCATCATGGTAACCATGCTTTTCCTGGGTGGTGTCCAGCTGCTTAGTCTTGGCATCATAGGAGAATACCTGGGCAGAGTCTTTAATGAGGTAAAAGGTCGCCCAGGCTATTTCGTTAACTCATATAACGGGAAACGGGAAACTACACCTTCACGTAGTTCTTCGTCAGCATCTCATAACTGAGCTTCAGCCACACCAGCGTCACAGGCAGGGCCTTCAGCGCATAAGGCTGTACCCACTCCTTGCGCAGATAGGCAGGGAAGAGGTCGCTGGGTGAGAGACTGCTCAGCACAAAGACGAAGACCAGCAGGGCAATATCCCAGTTATTACGCTTCCATGGGGCTGCGGTGTACCAGATGACCACACCCACAAATGCGATGATATAGCCGCTGGACTCGCTACCGGTAGAGAACAGCACCACAAACATCAGCACAGAAGCCAGCAGCGTCTGGCGGAATGCCATATTCCTGAACTGCAAGTAGCGCACATAAGGCAAGGCAAACAGCACCAATCCTGGTATGATCAGCCACAGGTCGCTGAACGAGAGTCCTGTAGTGCGATGCGCCATGCCTAATAGAGAAATATTCTGGGCTATTGACGTCAGGTTCTCGTCGTTCTTGCCTACCAGGTTACTTATCCATTCCTGATACTGCCCTATGATATAGTCAGGCCCATGAAACACCATTGGTGCCACGAACATGATGACAGCCCAAAGTAACAATGAGCCTACGAGCTTACCTTTATGCTTTGAGAAGAAGAAAAACGCCAGTCCCACAATACCATAGAGCTTGACGAAGGTACCCAGCATGATAAAGAACGCAGCCCAGAAGTCCTTTTCTTTCTCTATACAGTAATAGGCCAGCAGGATGATGGCCGCAATGGCGATATTGAACTGCTGCATATAAAGAGCGGTGAGCAGCTCATGTGCACAGAACCAGAAGACAAAAATCTGTTGGCGCAACGTGAACTGCGACCAGTGGACGGCGGCATAGAGGAACAGCGTCAAGGCCACCAGCCAAAGCAGCAGGCCCAGGAAATGTGGCATTACGGCAAAGGGCGCTATGACCAGCGAGAATAGCGGACCATAGTGGTTTACATCAAAATACTCCTCCGGATAGGCTGCATAGAGCGAGGTGCCATTCCATGCATGCCAGAAAGTACCCTTGAATACCAGGAAGTTATTACAGCGCTCAGGCTTCATCTTAGCAATGGCTCCAATGACTGCCAACAGCAGCCACAGCCCCATCAACACCCTGTAGTCATGCAACAACGGATGCTTCAGAAACGAACTGATTTTTCCCTTTATATCCATCTTGGTTATGATTAATCGGCACAAAGGTACAAAAAAAATGAGAAATGAGAAGTGAGAAAGGAGAAATTTTTGTACCTTTGTGCCGATGAATGAAGAAAACAAGATATCGGTAGTCATCAATACGTGGAATGCTGAGCAGCATCTGCGCAAGGTGTTGGAGTCGGTCAAGGGCTTCGACGAGGTGCTGGTGTGCGACATGGAGAGTACGGACTCAACATTGGACATAGCCCGTGAATATGGCTGTAGGGTGGTGACATTCCCCAAGGAGGGCCACACCATCGTAGAGCCGGCCCGCGAGTTTGCCATTCACGAAGCCAGTCATCAATGGGTGCTGGTGATTGATGCCGACGAGGTGGTGACACCCCAGTTGAAAGCCTATCTTTATTCTCAGATTTCACAGCCGCAATGTCCCACAGGCATTGCCATTCCCCGCAAGAACTATTTTATGGGGCAGTTCCTGCACTCAGCCTATCCTGACTATGTGCTGCGGTTCTTCCAGAAGGAGAAGACCCACTGGCCCGCCGTCATCCATTGCTCGCCAGAGATAGACGGTAGTGTCGTGCGTATTCCTGCCAAACGTAAAGAGTTAGCTTTAGAACATCTGGCCAACGATTCGGTCAGCGATATCATCCGCAAGTCTAACACCTATTCTGACTACGAACTGCCCCGTCGCCGCCATAAGAATTATGGGCTGTGGGCACTCTTTAGCCGTCCCACCTTCCGTTTTGTGAAGTCGTACATCATCAAGAAAGGTTTCCTCGACGGAAAGCCCGGCTTAATTCATGCCCTGCTGGACGGCTATTATCAGTTTATCATCGTGTCGAAACTCATGGAAGAGCGCAAGCGCTGAAAGCGAACGGACATATAATACTAAAAAACATGAACACTGAGGCAAAGACATTAGTTGTAACGGATCAAATGAAGGAAGTGCGGTCCATACAATTAGTATTATTAAAGAAGCTCCTGGAGGTCTGCAAACAAAACGACCTGGGAATATGGGCTGATTCCGGCACTCTCATTGGAACGGTGCGCGAACATGGATATATTCCTTGGGATGATGACATAGACATGGGTATGCTACGCCCGGACTATGACAAGCTTGTCCAGATCAGTCAACAAGAGTTTACCGGTCCATATTTCTTCCAGACAGCCTATAGCGACAAGGAATACCCCCGTGGACATGCACAGCTGCGAATGAGAAACACGACTGCCGTACTGCCAATCGATGTTGATAAACCATTCCACATGGGTATCTTTATCGACATCTTCGTTTACGATGTCGTCCCTTCTGACGCCAAAGAACTTGAGACGTTGCGCCAGCAAGTCCTTACACAGAAAGACAGGCTGTTCAGTTACTGTGATAAGATGAGTTTCTGGAAAGTCTTCTCAAAACCTGTTCAATACTTCAAGCATAAAAGAATAAGAAAAGAAATCAGTCAGACAGGTTTCACCAAGGCCTATGCCGACTTTGAGAATCTGTTTAGAGCGTTCCCCTTCGAAGAAGACTCAAGTATTGGGCAGATATCCTTCGACTTTGACAGATATGCCAACCATCAGATAAAGGTTAAAGACTTTTCTGATACACTCTATATGCCGTTCGAGGATATGCAGATGCCCGTACCCATAGGATATGATGCCATTCTCACATCAATGTATGGTGACTATATGCGCCCCGTCCAGGAGCCGACTTGTCATGGTAGTTATTTACTCTTAGATACAGAAAAGGACTATAGCCTTCACATGGAGTCTTTGCGTAAATCATACCACCATGAGAAGTTCATAAAACATTGGAGGCATATCTTTGACAAGATTCTATACTATCTGTCTTTCGGTCATACAGAGGTGCCTAAAAGATAGTCGTGGCATAACACCTTTTCTACGATAGGTGCCATATCATAATACTTGTATTCTGCCAGCCGCCCTCCGAAGATGACGTTCTTCTCCTGCGCTGCCAGTTGGGCATATTCAGCACTCAGGCGGTTGTTCCGACTATCGTTGATAGGATAGTAAGGCTCCATGCCGGCCTGCCACTCCGTAGAATATTCTTTGGATATCACGGTTTTGGGACATTTCTCAATGTCTGCACCAAACATTTCAAAGTGTTTATGCTCGATGATACGGGTATAAGGCACATCGCTGCTGGTATAGTTGACCACAGCATTGCCCTGATAGTTGGGCGTATCAAGCACTTCCTCTTCGAATCTCACGGTGCGATACTGTAAACGTCCCAGACGATAATCATAGTATTCATCAATCATACCTGTAAACACCACCTTGTCGGCCAAGGCCTCCAAGGCCGTTCTGTCGGCAAAGAAGTCGGTATTGACTCTTGTCTCTATACCCTCCAGCAATCCGTCAATCAATCGGTTGTAGCCCCCAATAGGGATGCCTTGGTAACGGTCATTGAAGTAATTATTATCGAAAACAAAGCGGACAGGCAGGCGTTTGATGATAAATGCCGGCAGTTCTGTACATGGTCGTCCCCATTGCTTCTCGGTATAGCCTTTTATCAGTTTCTCGTAAATATCTTGTCCTACGAGCAGCAAGGCCTGTTCCTCCAGGTTTGATGGCTCATCAGCACCCTTTGCCTGCATCTTCTTCAAAGCCTCCTGACGCTGCTCGGCAATCATCTGCTGAGCCTCATCGGGTGTTTTAACGCCCCACATGGCATGAAACGTATTCATGTTGAAGGGCAGGTTAAAGTATTGTCCCTGATAATTGGCTACGGGTGAATTGGTGTAACGATTGAACTCCACAAAAGAGTTCACAAAGTCCCAGACCTCTTTATTGGATGTATGGAAGATGTGAGCACCATATTTATGCACGTTAATACCTTCACGGTTCTCACAATAGACATTGCCTCCCAGATGAGGACGTTTGTCAACAACAAGACATCTCAGTCCTTTCCTGTTGGCCAGACATGCGAATGTGGCACCAAAAAGGCCTGCGCCAACGATAAGCAAATCATATTGTTTTGTTGTCATTTGATATCGTTCATCAGTTGTTTAAATAGCTTTTCTGTATGACAAAACATAAACTGCTGCCTGTGTTCCTGTAAATTGGCTAAGAGCTGGGCCTGCAAGGCTTTATCTGTAAGAGCAGTATGCATGGCTTCCGCCATTGCCTGAACATCTCCGACAGGAGTTAACAAACCTGCCTTTCCTTGATTCAGGATCTCGCGTGGACCTGTAGGACAGTCGGTAGCTACAATCAACTTGTCAAGCATCAGACCTTCAATAAGAATGGTGGGCAGGCCTTCGAACTTCGCACTGTGTACAAGCAGTTGGCAATGAGCTATCCAAGGAAAAGGATTGCTGCTAAACCCAAGGAACACCACATGTTCTGCTATGCCGAGTTCAACGGCCAGTTGCTGGAGATTGGCCATTGAATGGCCCTTGCCCAGAAGGTAGAGAGGCTCGGTGTGATGCCATTGTTTGCGCAAAAGACTATAAGCATGTAAGAGGGTCGTCAAATCTTTCTGACTCTCTTCCAGACGTTCTACGGCTAAGAGATAAGGCTGACGGATACGTGTATCTTCCAAAGCTTCAGAAGCGCGGGCAAGAATGGCGTCGCGGTCTTTCGCATTGTAAATGACGTTGAGTTTTTCTTTTAACTCGGGGAAGAGATTCTCGCACTCTTGTCGCATCGTTTCAGAGATACATACGATACGATCGTAATACTGCAATCGGCGTCCTATGCGGAGGGTTCGTTGTCGGTTCTGCTGCAAAGACTGCTCGAAACTGAAGTGGAACCATGCGAACTTGGGTACGTGAATGTGTCGGAGAAAAGAATAAAAGCAACAGTCGAAATCAATAATGACATCATGGTTAGCTGCCAGCTTCTTCAGTTCTCTTTTTACGATAAAACGGCGCAAAGGCGAAAGAAGGCTCTCATCGTAGAGCTTTATAGGCAAAGGTAATTTCTGCTTTATCTTGCGTTTCCGCCAACGGGTCAGATAATGAGCCTTGACCATATGAACCACTGCGACATTCTGGGGAATGCGGTCGGCAAAGACCTCCAGAGTCCCCATATCTGTGGCAATAGCAAACGTAAGACTGTATGAAGGATCTTGCGACAGATGGCGCAAATAATCAATGAGCACCATATCTATGCCGCCGTCAAGGAATCTACTCAGCAAAAAGAGTATCCGCATCTTGTTCCCCTTCTCTTCTTTCATTTTCACAGGACAAAGATATAAAAAATATATCAAACAACCATAAGTTTTCCTTTTTTTTACTATCTTTGCAAACAAAAACAAGGAATAATATGGAAATAATTGCTATTGTTGTTACATATAACCGTCTTTCTCTTCTGAAAGAAAGTATCAATGCGCTATTAAACCAGACTCATCCTTTAAACAAGATTATCATTGTTGATAATCACTCTACCGATGGTACATCTGACTATTTGGCCCATCTTGCCAATGAGAACAAAACATTCCAGATAGTCACCATGGAACAGAACGTGGGTGGTTCTGGGGGCTTTTCCGAAGGAGTAAAGCAGGCTGCCTATGCACATGCTGACTGGATGTGGTTAATGGACGATGATACCATTCCCCAAGAAGATGCCTTGGAGCGACTGCTGCCTTATACCAGCGTGGATAAAGTGGGCTTTGTGTGCAGCAAGGTCGTTTGGACTGACGGAACCCCTCATTTGATGAATGCCCCTACCGTATTGAAAGACCAAAGCATGAAGCCCTCACTTCTGAACGCTACTGGTCAGCCTCTTGAAAAAACAGACCTCGTCAGCATGGCGTCTTTCGTGTCTTTGCTCGTCAGGGGTAGTATTCCTTGGAAAATGGGTCTGCCATATAAGGAGTTCTTTATCTGGTGTGATGATGCTGAATATACAACACGAATAACGAATAACGGCTACTATGGTGTGCAGGTAAAAGACAGTATCGTTTTACACAAAACACGAGTGAACTATGTTTCATCGCTGAAAACCATGCCTCCCGCCGAGGCGTGGAAGTTATATTATGGTGTACGAAACGAGTCGTTTATGAGACGTAAACGTAAAGGGTGGTTTCGTTTCTTGTTCGCCCAGTTAAATTGCTTCCGCACTCATGCACATCGCATCAAGTCGCGTCACCTTCCAAAAGAAGAAGAGGAAGCTCTTCTGAAGCAAAACAACAGGGGGCTATGGGATGGCTTTACCTTTAATCCGCAGATAGAGTATCTGACAAACGAATGAAATAATCTGATAATTATCAAAAATTACACTATCCATGGCCCTTGTTTCCCAAAAAATTAGTATCTTTGCGCCATGAACAAACGCGCCAAGCTACTTTACGGACTTGTCTACCTGCTGTCGTTATTACCACTGTGGGTACACTACCTGTGTTCTGACGTGATGTATCTATTGGTCTATAAGGTTCTTGGCTATAGGGTAAAGGTGGTGCGACAGAACCTTAGCCGCTCATTTCCTGAAAAGACGGAGCAAGAAAGACGAAAGACGGAACGGCTGTTCTATAAATGGTTATGTGACTATGCCGTAGAGACCATCAAACTGACATCTATCAGCCACAAGCAGATACGTCGCCGACTGAAGGTTGTGAATGCAGAACTTGTCAACGATATTATCAAGGACGGACAGTCGTGTGCCGCTTATCTGGGACATTACTGCAACTGGGAATGGATTACCTCATTGCCCCTTTGGACACCAGAAGAAGCACAATGTGGTCAGATATATCACGCCATGGAGAATGGCATAGTAGATCAGGTATTGCTGCATGTCCGTCAGCGGTTGGGAGCCATCTCGATACCTATGGCAGAGACCCTGCGTCAGTTGCTGAAGTTCAAGAGCGAGAACCGTCCTGTGGTCATAGGGTATATTGCCGACCAAGTGCCTTTCTGGAACAATATTCACCATTGGTGTCAGTTCTTGAATCAAGACACACCCGTGCTGACAGGTACTGAACGACTGGCTCGCAAGCTGAACCATGCCGTATTGTATATGGATCTTCATCGTCCGAAACGAGGCTACTACGAGGTGGAACTGAAACTCATCACCCGTACCCCGCAACAGATGGGAGAATACGAGATTACAGATGCCTATTTCCAGCTGCTTGAACAAACCATCAAACGTGAGCCACAGTATTGGCTATGGTCACATAAACGCTGGAAACGCACTCGTGAGGAGTTTAACCTGCGACTGGACCCTGAGACCGGTAAGGTGGACATTATCTCTTCGGTAGAAGAGCTCAAGGCGAAGAGAAGGCAACAACAGACAACAACAGAGCAATTATGATATTCGTAACAGACAAAGGAAGGCTTTGTAATAATATCCTGCAATATGGTCATCTCTATGCTTGGGGACGTGAGCATGGCAGGGAGACCATGTCGATGCGGTTCTCTTATAAATACAAGGACTTCCACATCTGTCACACCCGCTATCATAACTTCCTGCTATATGTCATGGCTAAATATGCCGCGAAGCTGGGACTTATCCCAACCGTTGACTTTAATGATTTCAAGAGTGACTACAAGGACCACCTGCATATCTTGCAGACCCGACGTTGGGTGTTGGCCACAGGCTGGTGTGTACGTTTCTATGACCTGTTCGACAAATACAAGGATGAGATTCTGCAGCTGTTTGCTTTCGATGAACGTATTGTCGGGAAGATAGAGCAGCAATTCTGTGATGCCCCTGACGATGTGATTCGCTTAGGTGTTCATATCCGCCGAGGCGACTATGCCACATGGTGCGGCGGACATTATTTCTATGATGATAACCAATATGCCAGCATCATACAACAGTTCTGTGCACTCTTTCCTGACAAGCAGATAGAGATATTCATCTGTGGTAATGACCCCGACTTAGACAAGACACTCTATCAGCAGCGGTTTGGAGCCGACCATGTGCACTTCCCCAATGGCAGTCCTACCGAGGATCTGTGTCTGTTGTCACGTTGTCACTATCTGATTGGAGCGCCCAGCACCTTCACCCTGATAGCCTCGATGTATCAGAGCAACCGCCTCTATTGGATTGTTGATGCTAAAGCACCATTGCAGTTATCATCGTTCAGCGATTTCGACCATCTGACGCGGGTGTTCGACAGTCTTTACATCTCCTGATTCGCCATCACCTCATCATAGTCAAACTGGTCGTTGATGATGCGCTTGGGACATTTGTAGTCCGGCGACAGGATATCACGCCTATTATTATAATAAGGTGTAAGCAGATGAGCCAGACGGAATAGCAGATGACAGGTGTTATCCAGCATAAAAGGCTTGTCTGCTGATTGCTGCAGCTGTCCCGCCATCTCTGGGTGTAATGCCAGGTATTTGTCTGAGCACCACACCACCAAGGGAACCATATACTGATAACGCAACACCTGTTGAGGGTCGTTACCCATGCTCCAGTCGTCACGTCCATAGTTGTCACGATAGTCATACACCTCCTCACCATGATCTGAGAGATAAACCATCACGGTGTTCTGGTCCTGATACATGCTGACCAGCTGCTGGATGACAGCATCATTATAGCGGGTCGCATTGTCATAATGAGCTATCTCTGCCTTCATCTCATCTGTTAGCCAAGCCTCATGTCTGAAGTTAATGCTGTCAGCTGTGAAATAGTCATAGCCCTCAGGATAGCGATAGCGGAAAGACACATGCTGACCTAAGAGATGAAAGATCATCAACTGGCGGTTTGCAAGCTCAGAGGGCCGATGCTGGCGGTGATAATCCACCAGCTCTCCATCATATTCAAAGGTGCTGTCGCAGACTTCCTGATAGCAGGCCTCCAGCATGCGTGGATGATACAGGAAGGTACTCAGCGAGAAGGCAAACACATGACGTCCCAGATCAAAGGTCTTCTGGTTATCGTACATGCTGACCCTGAAACCGTTTTTCTTAAATATGGCGGATAAAGGCGGGAAGGCCGACCAGTCTTCACCATCGCCGAGGCTGTTCGTGCAAAGCAGGTTGCGCAGCACACGGGTGGTCTGGTTATAGGGACTCACCACATCATTAAAAACAAACAGACGGCCAGCCTGCTGTTCTGCCGACATGAAGGGGGTCGTTGCCAACGGATAGCCATAAAGTGCAGCATGTTCACGGATAAACGACTCGCCAATCACAAAGATGATGTTCAGCGAATCATCGGCCTCCGTCTGAGGCATCACATCAATATGCTCTGCCTGCCAGGCCACACGGTCAATCTCCTTTTCCGAGAGACGCACATCCCAAAAGGCCACCAACACTTTTGTGACCAGATCGTCAGGGTTGCGCATATGACTGCGCCACTCATCCACCTGGTTCATCTCATCACAACTCAGCAACTTGATATAACAATAGCTGAAAGCCACACCCGACAGCAACAGTACTGCCACGATGCCTCTCAGCACTTTGATACGCAGCCAGCCCTTCACCCATCGGTTGATGCGAGTCTGGAAGACCTCAAGCATCACATTGGCAAGGACCATAGCAACGCCACAGAGCACCACCTGCCACAGCTGAGGCTTATCTAATAAGGATTCGAAGAACTCCGTACTCTCGCGACTCGTAGTCTCTGCCATCAGCACCAGCACATTCGGTGAGATAGCCATGCCGAAAATCCATTCTAAGACAATCTCTGTGAGGAAGAGCCAATAGATGACAAGATACGCCAAGGTCTTGACGATGCGGCTCTTGGTGATTGTCACCAAGGCTGCCACCAGATAGGCATGCAGGAAGATAAGGAGCCAGCGGGGGATGGGGTTCTTGGTCACCGACGACCAGCCAATCATCACGACATAAGCCAGCATCAAGGGCCATTGGGATGTGACGGGCTTCAGCCAGTTGATTTGTTTAAGACGTTTCATAGCGCATCCTCCTTTCCCTCTGGCACTAACCTGTTTTCAAGCATTCGCATCATGTACTGCTGGATGATGGCCTTCACCTCTTGTTCCATTTGCAGCTGTTGCTCAGACCTCTGTTCCACCAGATTATGAGCCATCAGATAATCGGTAAGCTTATAGAATCCGATACTCTTCTCACCGTCAAACTGCAACACATAACCATTCTTCGCATATTGATAGATACCGTCCAGATAGTTGACAGCCCAAGTTTGGTCAGCAGGTGTTGACAGCAGGTCACACCCAAAAGCCATATAGGGTTTGTCATAGCCCAGATAGTTCAACATGGTAGGATAGATATCGGTATGCTGGGCAATGCCGTCACGCATTCCTGGGGTGATGTCACCATTAGGACTA
>Ga0310696_10004992_pt1 | contig 16125 bp, 22 predicted proteins | sample AusTroGonzalo_MG_4_FD_203885 | JGI IMG/M metagenome (GOLD analysis project Ga0310696, IMG submission 203885) | Bovine rumen microbial communities from tropical cattle in Woodstock, Queensland, Australia - Gonzalo_02 (v2) (version 2) | ecosystem: Host-associated > Mammals > Digestive system >...
AAATGAAGCAGGTAATACATAATACATAGTCATTGGATTTCCACCATCAACAAAACTTTTGATATGATTGTTAAAATCTGTGTTTGTAGTATAACTGTCATTTCTTACATATAATGAACGATATGCGCCACCATTTACTGTTGCTTGTAAATTTGGCATACCAGAGTAGAAAGTCCTTACACCGTTATAATGAGTAACAAATGGTGTTACAATAGGGAAAGCAACATCTGATATGACACGGTAAAAATATCTTATATTATTTGAAACTACCGAATTAAATGTATAATGTGTACTATCAAATATATACTCTCCTACCACTCTATAAACTTTGCCTTCATTAAAATCAATGTAATCGGCATAGTCAGTTCCTCTATCGGTTATCTTTCTTAATGGTTTTGTTAAATATATATTAACAGTTGTAGTAAATCCACCATCACTTACAATAACTGGGATTTTATATTTATTATAGTTGGGGTCGCTACTATCAGTTACTAAATCTCCCACGCTTTGAATAGCCACTGGATTTGTTGGTGCTGGCACTGTTACATTACTTCCTTTAGTAAATATCCCTGTACCTTGATTTACAAAGAATGTATTAGATACAGTATCATACATACCAATAACATCATCACTCTTACGATAACAAGGAAATAAATTCATAATTAAGTTACTTCCATTATAAATTTTCATATAGTAAATTCGACCTATAAAGTTTTCTGTTGATGTTCTATTTGTTGCAAATAAATAAGCAGTTGTATTATTTGTAAAACTATCACTTGCCAATGCTACATCTCCACTTGGTGAAGTTAATGTCGCGCCTTTCTTAGAAATCACAAATGGTTCATTTAAAGTTGGAACATAGGTTGTATAATATGGATTACCATAATAATTAAATAATACACCATTTGAAGTATAACTCAAACCTAGTTCATATCTTTTTGAATTATCAGAATAACCACCAAATATTCTTTTTATACTTGTAGGGCTAGGATTAGTTGTAGCAAGTTTTATATCAAAGTTAGTGCTACTTCCTGTTGTTATTCCTAAATCAAGATATTGATTTCCATCACTTTCAACATATTGTACTTCTTGATATTCAACAGGTATATTTCTTTGTACTGTTTCTCCATATATTTGGTATTGTAATAAATTCTTGCCAACTGCTTGAGTTGGAGTTGTAAGAGGTAAAGAACCTGTTGTTTCTCTTACAAATCCTTGTTCAAATATTAAATCAGTTCCGTGATAAACTCTGTCTATGTTTTTATTATCTTTATAAACAAATCCTACTGTTTTTTCATTTTTTATTATAGACATACCTTATCACTCCTCTATTATGTAGTAATAAGTATCAGGGTCTTTTACTGTTATAGCATCATATTGAGCTTGTGTTAATGCAACAAAATAAGTTTGTACTACATCACTTGCTATTGCGTCATAATCTGCTTGTGTAATAACATAATCATCACCATCAGCACCATTTGTTACATCATAAGTAGCAGTATTTCCATTTGTATAAGTTATTGTATATGTGTCTATCAAACCACTTGTAGATGATTTTGCAATACTTGATATTCCGTTTCCAGTTGCTCCTGTAGCACCTGTAGCCCCTGTAGCACCAGTATCTCCTTTTTGTAAAACAAAATTCAATATAGGGTTTTCGTTAGTTCCTGTTCTTGTTACACTTGATGTACTTCCCGTTACAACTGTTCCTATTTGAATATTTGGAGTCAATCCTGTTTCTCCTTGAATACCAGTAGCACCACTAAAGTCTGCTAAGTATTGCCATCTGTATGTGGGATCTTCAACTTCTGTTTTTACAAACAATTTAGCATTATCTTCCGTTTCTATATTACCGCTAATCATAACATAATCGTTAATATCCATATTGTCATAATCATCTATCATTGCCTGTACTGTTGCATACGTTTTTTCAATAGTAAAAGGTTTACCTTGTATTCCTGGCTGTCCTTGTATTCCTTGCAAATCTACATAAGTATATTCTTGTTCGCTATCAGTTTTTATACCTAATTTTGTTCCATCCCAATTATATTGTAAACTAACTCCATCAGCACCGTCTATACCATCTATACCGTCATTTACTTTTTCAGTAGTTGTTTCTCCTTCTTTGCTAGTAATAGATATTTCTACACCATCAGCTACTCTTTCAGATGTTATATTTAAATTATCCACTTCGCTTAGCGCTTCATTCATTTCGTTAATTTTATTATCTGCTATTGTTATCCAACTGTCATATTCTTCTGGTATAGTTTGAGTAGCATTAATGCTTTCTAAAACTTCCATATAAAAAGTTTTAGATTTAAATACTGGTATTCCATTTACGTTTTCACTTTCTGTTACTCTCAAATTCATGTAAATATTACCAACTTGATTTAATAAGCTAGATAATATATCTAATTCGTATGTTTCACCAACTTTTGTTGCTGACACATATCCTTTCGTGTTGTCAGGCTTTTTTATTTCAAGCCAAGCAACGCCATCAGGGAATCCATTTATAAAATTAAATATTATTTTCCCCTGCAAATTTTCCAAAGATATACCTAGTTCTTCTTTATCTAGGTACACATAACTATTTTCTCTATCTATAGTTATATTAATATTTTTCATATCAATCAATCCTTTCTTTCATAATTATAACACAAATATAAAAAAAGGACAAATTATGTCCTTATTTAATTCTCCAAGCACATCTCATAACACGTTCGCTGGGATCAAAAGTATCATATAAAACCCCATCAATAAGAGCAGTTATATGACCTGAAGTTGTTACGGCGTATTTACCATAGGGGTATTCATTTGCAAACTCGCCAATAGTTTTTGAATAATGACATTCTCTAGGGTATCTATCATCTAAATAATCTTCTATAAAAACAACACTATCCATCATTAAACTATCTTTATTTGCCAAATAACTTAGCTCGTCATAAACTTCATTCCAGCTTCTATTTGTTAATAAACTTATTGCTCTTAATGTGCAATCATCAATGTGCCTGTTGTGGGGGTTATTATTATAATATTTGTACATTATCTCATACTTCTTTGTAATGCTTCATTTAGCATTTGATGATGTTGTGGTGTTTCAGCTTCTTCATGTAAATATTTAACAAAATCTTCCAATGATTTAACCATATATTCAAATGATTTGTCAGTTTCTGGGTTAGCACCATATCTTTCACGGCTTTCCATGTATCTGCCATATTCATTTCCAATTCTATCTACATGGTCATACCCACGATATTTAGTATCATATCCACGTCTTCCATAATTTTCGCCATAGTTTCCATATTCTCCATAACTTCCACGCCCATAACTATCATATCCCGGTCTTCTTGCACCATAATTACCATAGTTTCCGTAATTTCCGTAATTCATTTCTTTATCCTCCTTTGCCATGTGTTTTATTTTACTTAATTTGTATAAATGGTCTAAATTATTTGCATTTATATCTTCATCAAGTATATTTTTAATTTTTTCGTTAACTTTTTCAATTACTTTGTCTTCCATTGCTTACCTCCTTTCGTAAAAGGTTTAATATTTCTTCTTGATTTTTAATAATCTTTTCAAAATACTGTGTATCTTGTTTCTGTAATTCTTGCATTAAATCTGTATTATTAAAATCTTTTAATAACAAAATAACGCTATAAATTTGTAATATTAAAGATGTTGCATCTAAATTATTTCTCATTATCTATTTAGTTTACTTATACTAAATGTAGCGTTAGTTATAATTGCTTGTGTAGTTGCTATTGGTGTTGTAGGATCTGTAGGCGTTACTACACTTGGAACACTTTGTACACTAATGTTTGTAGTTCCTCTAGGACATACTCTTAATTTTTTATCAAATGAAATAGTTTCATAATCATCAGCCGTATCAATAGTTACACTTCTAATCGTATCTGGGATGATGACGCCGTCTTGAAATAAGGCGACGGACACGATACCAGGAGTGGCTGTTGAAACACTAGCACTAAATTCTACATCATAATATCCTGTATAGCCATTGCCAAATATTTTAAAGTTAGGATTGCCATTTGAATAATCTAGCCAACCACAGCAAGAAGCACATCTAGTTCTTATATCAGTTTCATCAAAAGTTATTGGGCTTGCATTACTTGGTAATGCTAATGGTTCATTTATAATTGTTTCTATCATATTTTTCTCTCCTTTCATAAAAAGAGATAGTACTTGCCTATCTCTCTCGTTTTCCCTTTAAAGGGTTTTCGTTAGCAAGTTCTCGTATTCGAGTTAGTTGTAATCAACTTCTATGCTATTAAATAAATTGACTTGTTGTGCTAAATCCACATCCACACCCATTGTTGTTAGGGCAAGTGAATATTGGTTGACTTCCATAGACAGGGACAGTACCAACTGGGCAATTCTTCAATTCATTATAGATATTTGAAGTTATTGCTTGTGTTTGAGCTATTTGTGAAGCTCTTAAATCAGCCAATTGTAATTGTCTATTTAAGTCTGCTATCTTGTCATCTTTTTCGTCTAATCTATCTCTAAAGATTTCATCAATTATCTTTTGAGTGTTAGCAGTTTGATTTACAAGAATATCTTGACCTATTTGTCTTAATACCTCTCTATCAGAGCAGTTTTCACTAATTACTGTTGATTTTAAGTCTTGTACACCAAGTCTGTTGTCAGTATTAGCACTTGCAAGTTGTGTGCTTAAACCAAATAATTGGTTCATATTAGCCATTTGTCTATTGCAAGCAGATACTTCGGCATTGTAAAAACCATTGCTAACTGTACTATTCATATCAGCACAGCAATTACATAATTGATTGCTTAATGAATAAATACCACTATTTACTGTGTCTAATTGGTTAGATAAGTGCAATGTGTCAAATCCGTTGTTAGTGTTTTGCATAATTTCCTTTTGACCGTTTGATAGCCAAGCATATCCATCATCAAATCCACGTCCACCAAAGAAACCACCGTTACCGTTATTTCCCCAGTTTCCACCGAACAATGCGAATAATAAGACAATCCAGATTATGTCAGAACCATAGCCACCAAAACCGTTTCCACCAAATCCACCCATAACTGGATATGGATAAGCAAATCCGTTTCCGTTAGTAGTAGCTAATTCGATTGTAGGTGTTATACCTTGAGAACCATTCATAAATTTATTTCCCTCCTTCCTTCATATTTAAAGCACTAGAAACTTTATAGGAAGATACTACATCTAGTATTAGTGTCCTCCTATAAGGCTTCTAACCTTATTTTTGTGGTTGATTAAACATACTCATCATACTGTTCCATTGTTGTCTTTGCTGTGGATTAAAGTTGTTTATTGTTTCATTTAATAAATCGTTAGGGTTATTATTTTTTCTTGCTTCCTGATATTTTTTGAATGCTTGTGGGTTCTGCCTTTTCAATTGTTGCTCTAACTGTGTCATCATTTGTTGTGGTATTTGTTGCACTTTGTTTTGTATCAACATTTGTAACATCTGTATCATTTTTAATCATTCCTTTCAATTCTTCAATTTGAGATTGCAAATACTCTATTTGTAAGTCTTTTGCGTCTTTAGGCACTAATTCATTAAGTTCATAAGTTCTAATTTCACCCTTAACATTTTTAACCCATACAACCGACATATCTTTACTAAAATATGGTGTTTCACCTATTACCATATCCTTTTGCACTTCTTCAAGCGATGACGCATACCTTATTACATCTCTTGTTGTTGGTGCAAGTTGAAAGTTTTGTGTTAGATTAGTAGGCTGTTGTTGAGGCTGTTGTAATTGATTTCTCATTTTTTCTAGGTTACTTATTTGTTCATTTAATCTGTCAATATTTGATTGTTGAGTATAATTGTTGTAATATGGATTGTTATACATATTTGTCCTCCTTATAATAAGAAAAAAGATAATACATTAATACTTTTCAAATTATGTTTTAAATAATTCTAATAAGTTGTATTATCTCCTTTCTGCTTAAATTATCGCATAAAAAAAAGACTTAAAATTACAAAGTCTTTTTAATTTATTTATAATATTTTTCTAATTTTTTTCTTTAATTTGTCTGTTAAAACGCTTACATTAGATGTGCTTGTGTGTAGCAAATCGGATATTTTAACTATGGAATAACCTTTAATTTTATACTCTAACAATTCTTTATATGGTGTTTCTAACATACATTCTTTAACTATATATTCATAATCCGTTTTAGTAAATTCAAAGAACTTCATATTTACTACTTTCTTTTAGATTTACGATATTTCTTCTTAATTGTTGTCTTTGTAGTTGTTTTTGTTTGTTTAATTCTCGCCATAATTATCTCCATTTATTATATAACTATTATCAATACTATCTACATCTGATATTTCTTGAGATGTTGTAGTTGTTTCTGTTATTATTTCTTCTGTTTCTATATCGTTAAGAACATACACTAAATATCCCATTGTAACAGCCAATGTAACAGTCCATAATCCAAGAATAACTAAGATAATTATAAATTGTCTTTTATTTGCTTTTGATAATTCTTCGCTATCCTTTTTTATATCTTTTAATATTTCTAATGCAAAACTTGTTTCTTCTATTTTTTTTTGGACTTTTTCTACATCCTCTTTTAAGCTCATTTTACTCCTCTTTTCTGTGATATAAGCTAATATGATATTCCATAGCTTTATTTATTCTATCATCTATATCTTTATCGTATTTATCTAATTTGCTAAGTATCGTTTTAACATCTTCTTTAAGCTCTTTTAATTGATATTCTATTAACTCTTGATGATTCTCTTTGCTATCTTTTATGGCTTTATCTTTTCTACTTAATACGAAATTAGCAACAGTTATAACTACTGATAATATACTTATTGCTAACGCTATTGTTAATTCCATAAAATCCCCCCTTAATCTGTTAACTTAGTATATTCTAGTGTTACATATCCAGAATACGAACTAAAATCATAAAGCCCATAAGTAATAGTTAATTTAGTTCCGTCTTTTTTTAATCTAGTATTTATTGATCTATCTGCATTAAAATTATAATTATTACATATTGAAAATGTAGCTTGATTCTCAGAAGATGTATCATAATACATACCATACATATTAATTGCAGTTTCCATATTAGTAATTCCTGTATTATAGTCTCCAGTTCCTCCTATGCTACCACTTGCACTATATGATGGGAAACTGCTGATAGTAATAGTTTTTCTATATATGGGCTTACCGTCTATCCATGTTCCCACTTTAGTTTCACTTGTCGAATATGTGCTTATGTTATTTATTTGTGTTTGTAAATCTTCTTGTATATTTTCCCATATTGTTTCTGTTATTGTTGCATTAGTTCCATCAGTTGTAACTTCTGCAATTGGCATTTGATATAAAGTTCCACCATCAAATAAATCTTGTTGCGTAGGTGTTCCTGTTATTACTTTAAAACTTCCTTGATTAAACGCTTGAACTGTGTTTATTTTAGTCAAATCTATTTCATATACTAAAGTACCGCTTTGCGTTATTTCCACCACTTCCTGAGAAGATAAATTAGTATAATAACCACTAGAAACAAACCAACCTTTACTTATTAATACTGTATTTCCGCTGGCTGATAAATTACATCCATTTACTATTCCATCTGAATTATTAAAAAATCTTTTTGTCATCATAGCAAAATCATTGCTTTTAAATATTTGCTTATCAAATGTTATTCCTCTTATCATTTTAACTCTCCTTTTCTTAATTATACCACATATTGTATTTTATACAAAATTTGCTAATTTAAATAATTTTTACCCCATAAACTTTTCTTGGATGATTTATGTCAGGTGCATTACCCGAACCAGTAAAGCCATTAACAGACCACCAACTACAATAATCCCAATATATATCTTGCTTATTTGTGGTGCTATTATAACTGCTATAGATGTGTCTATGTGATACAGCGTCTTTTTGCACAGTATTGTACCAACCGCCCCAAGTCAAATATGTATCAAAGTCAGCTGGAACTATTGTTGAGTTGTTAGAACCATACAATATCAAATAGTCATAATCACTGATGTCTAATCCCATATATCCTCTATCCCAAGATGTAACAGTAGGGTCATCCCATATTTTAGTAATCGTAATTCCATTAAATTCTACTCCATTTTTTTTAAATTCACCATTAGTTATATTTAAATTCCCATTTATTATTCCGCCAGATTTATCTATTTTGTTTTGCCCTATTTTATAAGGCTCTTGTTTTAATTTATCTATTAAGTTTATTCTTATATTTCCTGACTTATATTTAATAAAATTGCTGGTGTTTTCATATGTAATTGAACTTATATAGCTTTCTAATATTCCATCTTTTGTTTTTATAATTATTGGCTTGCCAATTGTTAAATTGCTTGTATTTATTAATTTACTATCTTTTTTTATTTCAAATTCAACTAAATGCTTATATCTATTTCCTTTAAATATATTTGTTGCCTGATCTAACGCTTCTTCTTCTTTAGCAACATATATTGTTTCAACAACACCATCAGCTCTATTAGAATCATTTTTATTAGTTGTTATTGTTTTATTATTCAATAAATAATACTCTAATTTGTTACCAGTATCTCCGCAAATTACAATTACTTTTGATGTAATATCAACTTCATATATTTTATCATAGTTGATAACATCATTGTTTGTAGTATCTATTGATATTGGTGTTTCATTGCCTTTATTTTCAATTGTAACTGTTATTTTTTCAGTATCTATATCAAATTTTGTGTCAATATTTTTATTTTGCCTACAATTAGTCATAAATGTATGAAAATTATATATGCCATCTTCTGCATTTGTAGGCTCTTTAACGGCTGTTTGAGTATTTTGTACTATCTCTAAATAACTCATAGATAATTTACTATCATTATCACCATTTTTAAAAAATCTATTTATAGTATAAAATAAGAAATCTTCTAATGATGTGTCCATTTCTGTTAATTCAGTTTCATATATTTTTCTATCAAATATATTAGAAATATCTATACTATTAATAGTTATTTTATTAGTGTTTTTTTGTCCTTGTATTTCTTCTATAATTCCCTGATATAAAGTTTTATCATTTTTTTTAGCAATTAAATAATCCCCTTGATTGGCATTTGGGTTTTTTGATATATTAAATAATGATTTAGCATTTGTTTCCTCATCAAGCGATATTATATAAGAGCTTGCTTCTATTACATCTTTTATTTCTAATGTTGTTTTATCAATAAAATATATTATCATTATACCGCCTCATAATTTTCATAATATGTAAATTTTACTTCACTTATTGTTCCTTGTGCATCAAAAGATATTGAAGATTCTCCTATTGGCAATTTAAACCAATTATCATTACTCAAATCTAAACTACTAAACGCATTAGTAATATTGCCACCAGAATCCTTTTTTAACACATATAAATCATTGTCTTTATTACCAAATAACAAACTTTCTCCACTAGAAAGATTTATATCAAAAGGCAATTCATTTACTTTTTCATTATTTACATATAATTTTAAAATTGGATCTATAACAACACCTTTTAACTCAAATTCAAAAGAACTTTTAGTTTGCCCTTGATTATTAATATCAATGCTTTGCAAAACCGTATCTTGAAAAGTCAAATCAAAAGTAAAATCCCATTGCGGTAACACTTCAACTTGTTCTATCGTTATTGTTTGTTCTGTTGATGTATAAAACAAGCTCTTACTATTCATTTGTATATCACACTTTAAATATTTATTGCCTCCAGTATCGCCTTTATCAATTGAAACAATATCAACATCTATATAGTAATCATTTTCATCATATTTATAAACTAATCTATAATTATCATATGATTTTATGAATTTAATAAATTCATTATAATTTTTATACCAATCTCCAACAAATATTAATTCTCCTGATATTTGCTTCTGACTATTTTTGCTATTATCTATTACAAAATAATCTCCTACTTCTATATAACTATTGTTTTTTTTAAATCCAAGCCCATTAGGAGAATTTAAAAAACATTTACTTTTATCTTGTAAATCATATCTTATACCATTCCCTGCTTCTATGTAAAATTTTCTCATTTTTAAACCTCCTAATAGCTATTTCCTAATTCTTTATTAACTGCTTTAACTACTTTATTGATCTGAGCGTCATCTAAAGTTTGTGCATTAAATGTTAAATTAATTATATTTCCGCCTTTGCCTTTAGAACCATTAATATCAATATTTGAATTTAATGTTCCGTCAACAACACCAGACATTTTATTAACAGCTTTTTCTACCATTGGTAATCCATCAATAATACCATTTGCTAGTCCTTGTGCAATATATAGTCCATCTTGTTTTGTCTTTTTTGATGGGCTTGCAATTCCAAATAACTTTTTAATAAAATCAAGAACATCTCCAACCCATTCTGTCAGTTTGTTTTTTATCCATTCAAAAGATCCTTTTATACCATCCCATAATCCTTCAACTAAGTTTACTCCAATCTCAACTAATTTACCTGGCATTTCTAAAAACAAATCTATTATTTTTTTAATTATGATAGGAATGTACTCTAATATCTTTGGAACTGCTTTAATTATTCCTTCTAATAATCCTGTTATTAATTGCCATCCAGCTTCAATAAACAAAGGCAAATTGTCTATTAATATTGGTATCATTTGTAAAATTGCTTCTATTATTTTTGGAAGTAGATCAGGTAATGCTTTTGCCAAGCCTTGAATTACTGCAATCGTTAAAGTAATTACAGCTTGCAATAATAATGGTAACAATTCAATTATTTTTCCTACTAAAGAATTTAATATTAATACTATTCCATTAACTAAGCTATCTGCATTATCAACTATTCCTTGTAAAATTAATTTAAATAAATTTATTGCTGACTCTATTAATACAGGCAATATATCTTTTATTAATTTAGGTAATTCTTCTACTAATATAGGTAACAATTCCTTTATTAAATCAACTGCACCACGAATAGCTCTTTTTATAACTGGAATTATATTTTTAGCAAATTTTTCCACACTTTTTATTAAATTATTAATTAATCGGTCAAAGTTATTATCTCCGCTAGCAATGCCAGTAATCATATTTTGCCATGCTGATTTCATTGCATTAGCAGAACCAGATATTGTTTTTTCAGCTTCTTCAGCAGTTGTACCAGCTATTCCCATTTCTTCTTGTATAACATGAATAGCATTGTATACATCACTTAAATTAGATATGTCATAATGTATTCCACTAAATCTTTCAGCATCTGCTAAAAGTCTTTCCATTTCAGTTTTTGTTCCACCATATCCAAGTTTCAAGTTATCAAGCATTGTATAATTTTGCTTTGCAAATCCTTGATACGCTGATTGTATCATTGACATATCTGTGCCTAACTTGTTAGCATTATCTGACATATCTGTAATTGCCATATCAGCAATTTTTGCACTTTTAGCTGTGTCTCCACCTAGGCTTTGTAATAATGACGCACTAAATGAAGTTACAGTTTCCATATATTGATTAGCACTTAATCCAGCAGTTTTATAAGCATCATTAGCGTATTGCTTTACTATATCTGCACTATCTTCAAATAAAGTTTCAACACCGCCCACTAATTGCTCATATTCTGCATATGATTTGACAGAGGCAGTTACTAATCCAGCTATAGCTCCAGTTAATGCAGTTACACCAGCAATAGTAGCTTTTAATGAAAATTTACCTAATTCTACTCCTGCTTTTCCAATTGCAGATCCTACGTCTTTAAAAGATTTTATTAAGCCCTCAAATTTGCTATTGCTTAATTCGTTATTAACACTTTTTAATTGATTTTCATATGATTTTAGCTTGCCTTCTGTTGCTATTATTTCTCGTCTAAATTTTTCATATTGTTCTACACTTATGTCCCCAGCTCTCATTGATTTTTGCATTTGCTGGTCTTGTTTTTGCAAATCTTTTAGTTTAGAATTTGTAGTAGATATTTGTTGCGATAATAACCTCTGTTTTTGTGTTAATAATTCAGTATTCTTGGGGTCATACTTTAATAGTTTATTTACTTCTTTTAATTCTTTATTAGTGGCTGTTATCGTGCTATTTGCCTTTTTTAAAGAATTTTGTAATCCTGAAGCATCTCCTCCAATTTCTACTGTGATACCTTGTATTTTACCCGCCACGTTTTCTCCTTTCTAAGTTAAGAAAAAGGATAACAAAATACTTGTTATCCAGCGAGCATATCTATATCGCTTTGTGTAGCATTTTGCTCTTTTTCTTTACTATTTCTCTTATTTATTATATTTACTATATCTATGTACCTTAATTCTTTCATATCATTAATAGATATTCCAGTATTTAGAGAAAGATACATAAAATCATATTCATCTATTTCTTCAATATTTCCCTCATCATCAGAAATATTTTCAGTTATTTCTAGAGGGTCAACAAAAGGTTGACATCACTAATTCCAAAACTTCTAATGTCCAATTATCAAAAATCTTGAAATCACCTAAACTTTCTATCCATTCTTCAAATGGTAATATCTCTTTATTTTCGGCATAAGCCATTGCCCAAGCCATTTTTAAAGTGTTTTCTGACAAATTGTCTAATGTATCAATTTCGTCTATCGTTAATCCTTGAAATAACTCCTCACCACTACTACCACTTAATTTATCTTTTAATTTTAGCAATTTTTTGCATTCCATTAAATCTGTTAGCATTTTTCTGTTAAAATTAGAACGATAATACATTCTTATTACCGCATTAGCGTTCATGCATATTTCGGCATTTCCAATTTTGATAACTTTTCTCATATTGCCCTCCTAATTATTATAAACTAGCGTTTGATGCATATACTGAATCAAAGAATGCGTTATATACAGCAGTGTTAGTATCTGATAACTCTAATACTGCTTTAACAACTTTATCATTATCTCTTGGTTTCATTGTGATTTCTAATCCATCTGTTGCTGGTGTAACTGATGCTTCTTTTGTATTAAATTCGCTACCAGGTCTAGCAACGCTACAATCATAAAATGCAAATCTGCGTGGTTTAGAATCACCTTGTACTTCAAATAACAATGCAAATGATTTAGTTATATTGTCAGCATCTTCTACTAATGCACCATTTGAATCTAATACTTCTCCTAACACATCAGTTTTAAAACTCTCAGGAATGTCTGCTATTGTTAATGTTCCAGTATATCCTTGATTGTTTGATTTATTATAATATAAAATGTCATCTGCATAAAATTCAGCAGAATCTCCAGCAGGGCTTACACTTAAACTAACTGCTCCTGGTATTGCCACTGGAGTTCCATAGCTATATATTCCTCCTGCTCCTATTGTTATTACTGAATAATGAACATTTCTTAATCCATATTTAACTTTATTCATATTTTTCTCCTTTCTTATATTTCATAATTCACTTGAAATATGTTCTCCTCCCTAATATAATCCTCATTTACTTTATCATAAGGTATATTATGAGAATCTAATACATTTTCAAGCAATAATTCACTGGTTTTATCCTTTTTTTTAGTTATAAGCCATATACTATAATTTTGTATTTTATTATATACTTTATCGTCAGCCATAAAATTGTCAGTGTTTTCTTCTTTGTATAAAATATAAGGTGGCTGTATGTTATCTTTTTTAGAAAAATGATCGTACGCCACTGGTAATTTAGTTTCTTCTAAAATGTTTTTCATTAGCCACCTCCATATATTTTTTTTATTTTATCTAATAATTCTTCACTTGCTTTTTGTTGAACTGGAGCAATATGTGGGAACGCTCTAGTTCTTCCACCATTTGATGTAGCATGACCTTTTTCAAGCAAATGCGTCAATCTATAATGTTTGTCATTGTAGACTATTTCATTAAAACTTAATGCTTCACTTTCACTTTTTAAACGCCAGCTTCTATTATAGTTCCCGCTTCTTACAGTATAAGTGTTATTGCAATTTTTTAAATCACTAACAGCATCTTTAGCTATAATTTTTGCTACCTGTTCTACTTCTTCAAATTTTTCATTATTATAGTTTTTAATTATATTATTTATTTCAGTTGTTAAATCAATATTATTTATATTAATCTTCTTGTTCGCCAAAACTATCACATCTCTTTTCAACTAATAAAGTAATTTTGTCTTTATTTTTTATTAATTTTCTTACAACTGTATATAACTCATTATTATATTCTATTATTTCTTGATTATTATAATCTTTTTTATAAATTTCTACACCAAATTCTAGCTTATATTTGTTGCTAGCTAGTGCGTTATAATATTCATAACTCATAACATCTTTTATAGTGGCATATACTTTGTTTTTTGTTGTGATAGTTTCTTCTCTATTTCCAATTTCATCTTCACTTACGTCAATTACACATAAATATATTATATCACTCATCTTTTACCTGTTGCTTTCTTATTAAAAATATTTTTTGGCTATTATAAGAAGCATTTAATTTATCATAATCTTGATTATCCCAACCAAAATCTCTTTTAACATAAGTGATTATTGCTTGACGATGCAAATAATTATTATTGTCATATTTTATTCCACTTTCTGATAATTCTTCTTTACAAGCGTCAATTAATGTTTTTATTTCACTATCAAAGTCATTTCCACTAATTCTTAAAGCTTTTCTACATTCGTCAAGCATTTATATCACTCCTTATTATAAACTTAAAGATCCTTTTTTTACACGTACGAATCCATTATATTTAGAAACAGTACCACCAACGATAACTTCTCCACGATATGCTATCATACCTTTTTTGAAGTTAGCATCTCTTGATTCTTCAACTTCTAGATCACTAAATATTGGCATTTCGTAGTTTCTTAAAGTACCATATACCATTGTATAAGCATTTGCTTGTGTACTAGCACTAGATAATGAATTACAAGCACTATTAATTACATAATTAACTTCTACTCCACCATCAGCATATCCAATTGTTCCGCCTTGTCCGTTTCTTGTTACTTTATATACGTGTTTTCCATTAGAAGCAACTCTTGTAAATGCTTCAAGGTCAGCCTTTGATAAAATTAATGTTGCACTTCCTTCTACTGCCTCATCTCCACCGTATGAAAATGCTATTGTATTTAATGTATCAGCATCAATTGCGTTTAATGAAATATCAGCAGTTCCTGTTGATGTAGGCATAACTTTTGTATCAGCATTATAAATACCAGTTATAGTATTTGTTGAACCAGCACCAACTATTAATTGTTTTCCTAATTTCTTTCTTATAGCAGTTCTTACAGCTTGAATTACTCTTGATTGATAATCAGCGTTTGGAAGTTTAGTTGCTTCTTTACTGATCTCAGTATAAGCTGTAATTTTTGCTCTACCTGTTTCAACATAATCAAATGTTGGATCAATTTCTTCATAATTTTCATTTTCGCCAGTATAATCTCCCTCATCTGAACTGATTTCAAATGCTACTGAATAACTGTCTCCACCATCTAGAGGAACAGCTTTAACTTGGTCTATTAAACCAGATACTTGCTCAAATGCATCTGCTATTTCTCTTTTATATTTCTTTTCTACTAATAAATCTCCACTTGAAACAGTTACTGCTCTTTCTTCAAATGGAACATTTATTGCTTTTCCTTCTTTAAGGTCAGCACCTCTTTGTTCTAATAACTCTAATTCTTTGTTATTTTCCATATTATCATTCCCTCTCTTTTCTAATTTTGTTGCATTAATGTTGCCTCTAGCAATATCTTCTGCAACTGTTTCTTCTTCTTCTAGTTTTGTTGCTTCTTCTCCTAGTTTTGCTTCTTCTTCTGACAAAGTTTTAACTTCTTCTTCTAGAGCAACAACTTCTTCCTTAATTGTTGAAACTTCTTCATCAGTAGTATTTTCTGCATCCCTAGTTTCTAACAAGTTAGAGATTTCTTCTTTTCTTGCTTCAATTTCTTCTTTTCTAGAATTTATTTCATTCTTTCTTGATTCGATTTCTGCAAGTCTTTTCTCTCTTTCCATTATTTCTCCTTTCTCAACATTTCTTTAATAATGTTGATTTCTTCATTTCTTTTAGCAATATCCATCGCTTTTGCTCTAGCGCTATCCAACGCATTTAATTCATTATCCAATGAACTATTGGCACGAGCATATATTTCAGTACCTTCATAAGCAGGATAATTAACCGCAC
>Ga0310696_10004993_pt1 | contig 16125 bp, 15 predicted proteins | sample AusTroGonzalo_MG_4_FD_203885 | JGI IMG/M metagenome (GOLD analysis project Ga0310696, IMG submission 203885) | Bovine rumen microbial communities from tropical cattle in Woodstock, Queensland, Australia - Gonzalo_02 (v2) (version 2) | ecosystem: Host-associated > Mammals > Digestive system >...
GTATCTGCGGTCGGTATAGAGTTCGTTGCCTCCGGACGGGAGCTCGACCTCCTCTTTCTTCTTAGAGAAAAGACCCATGAATGCGGAACAGAGGTCCAGACGTAAATAGTCTGCTGATTTCTGATCTTGCTTAGGGTCTAAAAAAGCAATTTCTAAAATACTACCCGCCGATGAACCTATAGTTACGGCCGGGACATCCTCGGCCAGCAGGAAGTCGGAAATGGCCTACGAGAAGAAGGAACGGAAAGCTGCCGGACGTTATCAGAAAAAGGACGGCGGCGATAAGGAGAGGAGGAGTTCCTATTCCAAGGGAGGCCAGAGGGATTCCCGTAAAGGTCCTTCCGACAGGTCCAAACCCAGAACGGGCGGGTTCCGCGGCGACAGGGACAAGCCCCGCGGCCGTTCCTTCGATTCCAACCGCAGGCCCGGATCCCGCGATTCAAGACCCCGTTCAGGAAAGGAATACAGGCCCAGAGAGGAAACTCCCAAAGAGCCTCAGAAGATCAGGATCCCGCAGGATGCGGCCAGGCTCCTCTACAGAGGCATCGATTGCCAGATCAAGGGCAATACGAATCTGGCCATGATCATGTTCCTCCATGGATCGGTCATGATGAGCGAAGGCTGCCAGAACAATGCGGAGCGCATACTGAAGGAGGCCGGCAAGGACAGGTTCGTGAGCATCCGCTCGGAGATCGGCCCCAACTGCTCAGAGGATGCGCTGGTCGAATTCGACTACCTCTGCATCCGCAGGGACGCAGGGTACGACCGCACCTTCTTCGACGGCGAGTATTCCAAGAGGAACATGCACGCAATCTTCAGGAAGATATGTCTCGAGGAGGTTGAGGGCAACGATCCCGTCATCGATGAGTTCGCATCAATGGCTGACAGGGACGAGGCCAAGGTCATCGAGGGTCTCGATTACCTCAGGAGGAAGAAGGATTCCGAGAAGGCGGAGAAGCATCTCAAGAGGATCCAGGATGCCATTGAGCTGAGGAAATCCGTCAATGTACTTTTCACCCGCGCGATGAACGGGGATTCCAGAGCCGCACAGGAACTGAAGCGCCATTCCAAGGACATCCCCGAGGCAGCCTTCTTCAGCGAGTTCCTTTCGGCCAGGGCCGAGGGCAACCAGGTGGAGTGGCTCCGTTCCAAGTATCCGCAGTTCAAGGACCTTATAATAGCCAAGCAGGCCGAGTTCAAGATCCAGGACGATCCTTTCGGGCAGTACCTCAGGGCCAAGAATCTGGAGTCCAAGAAAGAGGAGTACATGTCGGTCATGATGAATGCCGCCAGGATGGGCTCCCAGGAAGCGATCGACGAGCTGAGGAACAAACTGTTCCGTGATGATGTCAGGAAATGTCTCGCCGGGATATACCTAAAAGAGGGAGACCTCGAGAAGCTCCTTTCCGTTTACGAGGCAGGGCTGGATGACCAGTATTATCTGGATCAGTACTGCGGATCCGACGAGGAGCTGGTGCTCAAGGTGGGGTCCGCACTGGGAAGGCACAGCGTGACCAAGGAGATGGATTGGCTCAAGGACCATTACCTCAAAGGAATGGATTTCTGCAGAACCGCTCTGATAGAGAGATCCAAGGATGAGAGGTACATGTCCAAGAAGATGGTCTACACCCTTCATGACGTAGGATGCGACCTCGAGGCGGCCCAGCTGTATTTCGAATTGGAAGGGGATACCGAGCTTCCGTCCGTCAAATGGCTCAAGAAGGTGTGCACCTCCGACGAGGTAACGGAATACGTCCGCCGCCATTACGAGGAGACAGGCGATCTCGCGACGTTCGATACCATCTTCATTGACGACGGATACCAGAAGAGATCAAGACCCAGACAGTCCGGCGGGAGGCCTTCGGCGAGGAAGGGCCGCCGCTGATCTTTCCGTCCTGTTTTGTATTTTTCTTGAATCTATTAGAAATAGGGTTTATATATTGCTTATAAATCCCGTTCTATTATGTGGGACCTTCACGTACAGAACATTGTAGCATCAACTCAGCTTTCAGACGGTTTCGATCTGAACAAGATAATGGAAGGCCTAAACGATTCGAAATACGATCCTCACACGTTCCCCGGTCTGGTTTACAGGGTAAAGGATCCCAAGACGTCAGTTCTCCTCTTCAGGTCAGGAAAGGCAGTCTTCACAGGATCCACGGATCTTGCCATGCTCGAGGCATCGGTCAAGAAGGTTCTGACCGACCTCAAAGCCATCGGACAGGATGTCTATGACAACCCCAAGACCGAGATCCAGAACATGGTCTCTTCAGCAGATCTCGGTTCCGAGGTTAACCTCAACACGACCGCGATCACTCTGGGACTCGAGAAGGTCGAGTACGAGCCCGAGCAGTTCCCCGGTCTCGTGTACAGGATCAACGATCCCAAGGTCGTTATCCTTCTGTTCGGATCCGGTAAGATAGTCATCGCAGGCGCCAAGAAGCTCGAGGAGGCTGGAAGGGCCGTCGACAACCTTGCCGAGGAGCTTAGGAGCGCCGGACTTCTTCCTTGAAACCCTACAAATCGGCCTTCGGGCCATTTTTATTACTTATTTAAACCATTAACACCATTTATCTCCCATGTGGGATGCCAGTTTAGATTCAGAAACGCATTCGGAACAGCGGAAGCTGGACGCTCCGGATATCCCTAAGACCATAGAGGCGCCGGACGAACAGCCCCGGCTTTCCTCACCTGAGGACCTTGGACGGATAGAGGCTCCCGAGGAGCAGTCCAAGATATCATCTCCCGCCGAGACCATGAGGATCGAAGCTCCGGAGATCTCTGCGAAGATAGAGGCTCCCGAGCCCAAGGCTGCTATCGGTGCGCCGGAAGAGAAGCCGATGCTCGAATCAAAGAAGAACGGCGATGTGCCAGAAAATGATTTCACCATCGACATCGTAGTCTCCGTCGAAGATGCGGTGACCCTCAAGAGGGTAAGGGAGATGAAGGACAAGAAGCTGGATTTCTTCATCGACGAGGAGATATCCGGCCACACCAACGACGATGCCTGCGAGGACGTCATCCAGTTCCTAAAGACGGATATCTCATTGATCGACAAGATCCTTGGCATCAGCGTAACCAGCAGATCCGAGATAGAAAGGAGTTTGAAGGAGATCATAGAATTCGTCGCCGCGGCCGAAGAGCCCAAGCATCAGAAGATCTACATGAACAGGCTCAACCAGGAGGAGAAGCGCATGGAAGGCTCCTACAACGAGGTCCTGAGGAGACTCGAGCAGACCATGTCCTCCCGCTTCGGCTATCTTATGGAGGGGTCCGGTTCGGTATTCTTCGACGAATGATCAGGCAAGCCTGTGGGGAACATCCTTCCCCTGCTCCATCATCTTCATGCTGTACATGGCGTTGTATACCATATCATGGATCGCCCTGCGGTAGTAGAATCCCATATGATGGGTGAATATGACGTTGGGCATCTCCCTGAGGATGCCGATGTATCTCCTCGAGATATCGACGTCGCGGCAGTCATAGTAATAGAACTCGAACTCGTCCTCCACCACATCCAATGCAGCACCGGAGAGGTGTCCGCTCCTCAGGGCCGAGAGCAGTGCTTCCGTATCCACCAGTGCTCCGCGGGCGGTGTTCACAAGGATGGATCCTTTCTTCATTTTCGCGATCATCTCGGAATCCATGATGTGCTTGGTGCCCTCGTTGAGCTCCAGATGCATCGAGACGATGTCGCTTTCAGCCAGAAGCTCATCCATGGTGACGAATTCGGCATACTTGTCGGCCTCTTCCTTGCGTGAACGGTTGGTATACAGCAGCCTGCATCCGAATCCGGATAGATCCCTCAGCACAGAAAGGCCGATCTTGCCGGCGCCCACTATCCCGACGGTCTTCTCCTTGAGAACGCCTGAGAGCATCCCGTCAAGCCTGAAATCGCCGGACATGGTGCGAGCGTTGACCTCCTTGATCCTCCTTACGGCCATCAGCATTTCCATCACCGTGAATTCTGCAACACCGTCGGTGTCGTAGGTGATGTTGGAAACCACCAGGCCTATCTCGCGGGCATGCTGTATGTCGATGTGATCGAAACCGATACACCTGGCACATATCATCTTTACGCCCATCGCCTTGAACCTGTCGAGCATTTCGGCGTTGATCGGATTGGTCATAACAGTGACGAAATCGCTTCCTTTGGCAAGATCCACGTTCTCCGATGTGAGATGGTCCGTAGTATATCCTACTTCAAGATCTAACTCTTTGGAGAACTGCTGGAAGAACTCGTCCTCATCGTACATCCGGTAGTCGTAGACGAAAACCTTGCTTATGGGAATCACCTGTCCGTTGCCGTATCCCTATCTTCCATTAATATTGTGATCGTCTGGCGAATGGTTATCTATATGGATTAGATTTAGAGGAACATGGAGGAACAGCCCAAACTCAAGATGAGCAAGCACGTATGTGCATGCGGGCCTATCATGACCAATGTGTCCGCCAACCCACTTCTGGACGTCATCGCCGTTCTGGACGATGCCGATTCGCTCACCATTCTCAAAGGGCTGATGAAGAAGGAGGTTCGTTCCCCGTTTCCGGACGGATTGTACGGGATGGATTCCCAGAGGACCAACAAGGCCCTGAGGAACCTTCTCCGCGCCGGACTGGTAAACAGCCGCGTGGAAGGCCCGGACCACATCTATTACATCCACACTTCCAGATTCAAGGAGCTCTACGATTTTGTGGACGGCTGCATCAACAACAATGCCGAGAAGGCCTGAACTCATTTGTACAGTTCCGGGCGCCTTCTATCGAAATACGATATGTTGGACATCGTTTCCGGCCCGTCCCTTGGAAGCTTGCCGCCTATCTTCACTGTGACCGAATGGTCGTCGGCGCCGTAGTATTCGTATGTGGGGTAACCCTTCGGATCGAGCACGAGAAGGCCTCCTCCGAACACATTCCCTTCACCGTTGTCCCCGATGGCGCTGCAAGCGGCCACATACATTCCGTTGTCCGAGGCTCTGGAAGGCATATACGTGTTCCAGACCGCTTTCCTCCTCTCGCCGGTGATCCCGTTGGCGAACGGGGTGAGCACGAGTTCGGCACCTTTCGCCCTGTATGTGGAGCAGATCTCCTGGGTATGGGATTCGATACACAGCTGTATCCCTACTTTTACCCCTCTGACATCGAAGACCGGAAGCTCATTACCGGCCGTGAACACCTCGGATTCCCTCTTCCCAAGATGGGATTTGCGATAGAACCAACGGGAATCGCCATCAATTATCTCCTGTCTCATACATGGTTTTCCGTCAGAATGTTCCAGATACCCGAAAACGATGGCGGTATCGGCATCCTTGGAGAGGTCGGATATCCTCTTGATAATGGGATCGTCGGGAGAAATCGCGGTCCGTTCAGGATCGGTCGTCGTATAGCCCGAAAGGCACATCTCCGGGAAGCAGATTATATCCGAATCCGGATTCGAACGTACGTGCTTCTCCATGGTTCTGTAATTGCTTTCCGGCGAACATATGACGGAGTTCATCTGGACAAGCGCAAGTTCGATCTCTTTCATCGGAATCAGAACCGAGGATGCGTTGTTAGGATATAATCGGACCCGTATCCGCTATAAGAAAACGTATAAGTCACCCTTACAATGGGGTGTCATGTTCTGGATAGCGGTATGCCTCATAGCGGGTGCACTGATGCTCTACTTCGGATCGGAATGGCTGGTCCGCGGTGGGAAGGGACTCGCTATACGTCTGGGTGTAACGCCGTTCGTTATCGGTCTTACCGTTCTGGCATTCGGATCTTCTGCTCCTGAGGCGATCACATCCGTCGTCAGTGTATCCAACCCGTCGCTGATCATAGGTAACGTGGTCGGAAGCAATATCGCCAATGTCGGTCTGGCCATAGGAATCGCCGCTCTTGCAGGGCCGATGATCGCCAAGTTCAGGGATATGAAGATCGAGATCATCGTTATGATCGCAGCGACCGTCGGACTCTGTGCTCTCGGCTTCCTGGGAAATATCGGATTCTTCACGGGAATCATCCTGATCGCGCTGCTTTTCGTCTTCCTCTATGTGGTCTTCACCAAGAAGAAATCCGACGAGGAGGGCAGGGCCGCCTACGAGGAAGAGGCAGCAGGCGAGGAAACGCTGTCCACACCCATCCTCATAGTCCTTTGTGTCGTGGGCCTGGTGCTCCTGTACTTCGGTGCAAGGATATTTATCACCGGAGCCAAGGATCTCGCAGCTTTGCTCGGGGCCTCCGATATGATCATCGGACTCATCGTCGTGGCCATCGGTACCTCTCTGCCCGAGATCTGCATAAGCGTATTGGCCGCCAGAAGGGGAGAGGCCGATCTCGCCGTGGCCAACATAGTCGGGAGCAACATCTTCAACATCTTCTTCGTCCTTGGAATCGGTTCGGTGCTGACCGACATCCCCGTATCGGAATCCATGCTGATGTTCCACATGCCTGTCATGCTGGTTTTCGCAGTAGCCATGTTCCTGGTCGTCTACTTCAGGAACAGGATCGAGAGGCTGTCAGGGCTGCTGTTCGTATCGATGTATGCCGTATACATCGGCATCATGGCGATCTACCCGTCCCTGATGATCTGATGCCGTGAAGACTCTTTTCGTCACCTACGCCAGGGATTACTCCGAAAACGACGAAACGGTGCTCAGGGCTGCATACCGTCATAGAGCGCCTTGAACAGCGCGGAAGATACAGCCTCATCCATATCCAAGACAGTCAGAGCGTTAAGATCCCTGCCTTGCATGTAATACGACAGCTCCTCCTCGGCATACACTGTTTTCACAGGATGGGGGGACAGCCTTTCCACAACTTTGAGGATAGGAGGGCATAAAGCAATCCAGTTCTCTGAGCTTTTTCCATACAAATCGCGGTCCGGATTCGGTAGTGCCAGATAGATCATATCCACTTCTTCGGGAAGCATCGTTTCCCCGTTGTTCAGGAGATGGTAGGCAGTCATCAGGAATTGATGCTGATTGCCTTCCGATGCCCTTGTAACGAAGGGGTCATCAAGGAGCGCTCTCGCTCTCCGGAATTCAAAGGAATCCTCGGAAACGGTCTCCAAATATTCTTTGATCATCTGCCTGAAGACTCCTTTTATGAAATCCTCGGAGAAACGTATCTTGTTGTAGGCATGGATCGCTTTTTCAAACCCATAAATCAGTTCTTTTTCGGGGTCTCCAACGTTAGCAGGTATCAGGGTATTGATGTACACAGCGTTGCCGATCTCAGGGTCCGTCAGGAACCTATAGTATGCTTCGAAGAGTCTCAGATAGCGGTACTCCGGGGCAGGAGGGAATGCTTTGAAGTAGTCGCTGTGGAACTGTGCCAGATAATATTTGATCTCTTGCCGGGACGCTTCGTTCTTCACGTACCGGTCTACGTCTCCTGATTGAAGATAACCCACTTTATGAACCGTGATTCTTTCCTTACAAGTCAGGCTATCCGCCATGATTGTTTATCGATACCCCGATATTTCATCATGGTGCCTTCGGCATGAAAACTTCATCGAAAATGATATCGACGGCACGATGAAATAGTCAAAAAACTATGAATAACACGGATCGGCACGGTCCGTCCGATACGGCAGGTAGTGAAATGGGATTCCTGAAGAGAGACAAAGGGGAAGCTGGTTCTGAGACGAAGAAAGAGCCAGAGATCAAAATGCCCCTGTTTCCCAAATGCGTGATTCTTTCCTCTGTCGTCCTGTTAATAGTTTTGATGGTTCTAATCACGGTAACGTCCGGGCCGCCAACCCTTGATCAACTGTTGACAATCTCTTTCGTTTATCTCGTCCTGATAACGGGCCCATTGGCATTGTCGCTCATTCTGTGTCTGGTATTGAACTCAAGCATCCCCGGCCTTGTAGGTGCGTTGATTGGAATAATAGTGATCAAAGTGTTCCCGGAGGAATACCAGATCGTTTACATCTTCCCGATACTGTGCATCCTGGCCTCTCTCGAAATCGGGTGGAAGTGTAAGGTTGCTAAAGGGGAAAATAATTCCAACGTAGCAAAGCTGTTTAGCTGGAATACCAAAAAAGAGCCTGTAAAGGATGATGCAGATCTGTGCGAAGAAGCAAGAAATCTGATTTCTAATCATAATTCTGGTGAATCGGCTCAGTCCGATGTGATAAGGCTGTTCGAGCTGGGAAGGATGTTCGAAGAGGGCATCGGGATCGAACAATCGGACGAATAGGCCGCCTCATGCTACGAGATCGCCGCCGAAGGCGGCATTCCCTATGCGCAGTACAGGCTAGGAGTGATGTATCATACCGGATACGGTAGGGAGGAGAATATCCAACTTGCTCGCAAATGGTACGAGGCGGCCATCGAAGGAGGCTACACCGAGGCCGTGTGCAGATTGGGCCTGACATATTACGAAGATGAGGATCCCGAGTCCAAAGAAACCGCTTTCCGCTATTTCGAGAAAGCCTCGGAATTGTCCGATCCGCAGGGATGGTACTATCTGGGCCTTTGCTACATGGACGGTACGGGTGTCGCCATGGACAGGTCCCGGGCCGTCGAGGCCATGACCAAATCCAGGGATCTCGGCTACGCCCCGGCAAAGGATATGCTGAGATATTGGGAATCGAATGAGTTCCAGAACTGAATGGGTCTTCAGCGGCTGTGTCTCGCGATGAATCTCTCGACCTTGTCGTAGGCCTCGTCGAGCGTAGGGATCGGGGCCAGCAGCACGGATCTGAAGTGATCCTTTCCGAACTCCTCGCAGAATCCGGAACCGTGGACGAAGACGACCCCCTCCTCCTTGATCAGGTCGAAGACGAATTCCTTATCGGTCTTCCAAGGCGTGCCCTTCAGATCGATCTTGGGGAACATGTACAGCGCACCTTTTGCGCGGCGGGTGACTATTCCGTCGATCTCGTTGAGCCTCTTGTATGAATAATCGGCTCTTTCCTTGAGCTTCCTGTTCATCTCCACGATGTAGTCCTGGGGGCCCTGGAGCGAGGCCTGTGCGGCCGCTTGGCAGGGAACGTTGGGGCAGATCCTTGCCCTGAACTGCTTCATCATTCCGGTGCGTATCTCGTCCATGAGGCCGGATTCGTCCATGAAGTAGCAGTATCCCATCCTCCAACCGGGCATGAGGTTGACCTTGGAGAATCCGTTGAGGATTATCCTGGGAACATCCGATTTGAGCTTGGAGGCGGAGTAGAATTCTCCGTCGAAGACTATCTTGTCGTAGATCTCGTCTGAGATCAGAGGGATATCGTATTCGGCGGCGATGTCGCCGAATTCGGTGATGGATTTCTTGTCGTAGACAGTCCCCGTGGGATTGTTGGGGTTGATGAGGATCATTGCCTTGGTCCTGTTTGTGATCCTCTTGCGGATCATATCCATATCTGGTCTCCAGTCCTCTTCCTCGATCTGTCTGTAAGGGACGGTCCTGCCCTCGAAGAAATTGATGTATTGTGCGTATGAAGGATATCCGGGTCCGGGAACCAGTACCTCGTCACCCGGCTCGAGGAACGTGCCCATCATTATGTTGATGCACTCGCTGACCCCGGCGGTGACGTAGACGTCGTCGGTCCTTATGCTGATGCCGTTCTTCTCGTATTCCCTGTCGACGATGGCCTTCCTGAGGTTCATCTCCCCCTGGGAGTCCCCGTATCCGTTGTCCACCTGGTCGACTGCCTCTCTCAGGGTCTGCTTGAAGTACTCCGGAGTCTCGAAGTCCCATTTGTTGGGGTCCCCGATGTTCAGTTTGTACATCTTCATCCCGGTCTTCTCAGCCTCTGCTGCCGGAACGACGACCTCGCGTATAGCATAGTCCATTCCCAACGACCTTCTGGATGCCCTGATAGTCTTCATGTTATCTGACCTGTTCAGATGATAACCTGTATATAAACTGCTTCAAACCAGCAGATATTTCGCATCCTTGAAGGTTCCGATCTTTTCGATCTTGTTCTGGTCGATGAGGTTCGCGAGCACCACGTCAGCGGTCCTTATGCTCACATCAGGTATGCATGCGCAGATCTCCTTCTTCTTCACCGGAACGGGTGATGTCTCGATGATGTGGAGGATCCTGTCCCTCTTCTTCACCTTGCGGTTGTCGATTATCGGGTATCTGCGGTCCAGCTCCTTGTAGCTGCTCACCAGTGCAGGTAGGAGCGGCTGCTTCATGTCCATTCCCACGTATATCTCGGCCTTGTATCCGTTCTTCAGCAGCAGGAGCGTGGTGAGCAGGGCCCTCATGCGCTTGTTCCCGTCCCTGAACGGGGCGATCTGCGAGAAAGTGTCCATGATCCTAGGCAGGAATGCCAATGATTCCGTTGTCTGAGAGTTGTAGTCGTGGATCAGGAACTCTATAGCATTCTCGGAGCCGGCGAGGAATCTTCCTTTCTCGCAAAGAATGTCGGAGAAAAGCATCCTGTGCAGGCTGAGCATTGTCTTGCTGTCAAAATCCATGTGCTGGTATTCGCGTATGACCGTCCTCATGGCCCTGTCGAAACCAGCGATAAGATGTTCGTTGTGAGTCATGGGCTCGTCACCGTCGATGAGCATGCGGATGCGGGTCTCGCTAACCGGTATGCTCTCTACATTGTGAGCCAGAGCATCTGCTATCCGTACTTCCCTCTGGGCCGCATCCAGTTCCTTGCTGTAGAACGAGCTGCGGATCCCATCCAGGGCGCTTACGGTCCAGATTTCTTTCATCAGATCGAATTCTGCCTTCCCTAATGATCCATCCATCTGCATAATATCCCGTTTTTGTATTGATTTCTTACTATAAAAAGCTATTTTTTAGTATGTAAATTTTCAAACGTACTTTTGCTTGGCAAAAATCGTAACTAAATCGGTCCGGAGGATCCGCGGAAATCGGCTCAGATGTGGATACAATTGACGATTTGGGAAAAGATTAGCAAGTAAACGTCCAACCTAAACAAAAAACAACTAAAAGTCAGCTTTTAGTATTATTTGGATTATACCTCCAATAAATTGCGAGCAAGGCATTATCTATGCTCGATGCTTGACTGTTCAAGTCAAGATAATGTGCGTCCGGAGACGCACTCGGTTGGGGGAAGAAAATGGAGATACAGGATTGGCTAGGAGAGGACAATCAGCTTGGGATCGATATCTGGACCAAGAAATACTGCTACGAGAACGAGACATTCGAACAGTGGCTTGATCGTGTCAGCGCGGGAAACACAAGAATAAGGGATATGATAGTAGAGAAGAAGTTCCTGTTCGGAGGGAGGATCCTTGCGAACAGAGGTCTCGAGAAGACCGGTAGGAAGATAACTCTCTCCAACTGCTACGTCCTATCGCCGCCTGAAGATTCGATCGAATCCATATTCGAGACCGCGGGAAAGCTCGCACGTACTTTCAGCTACGGCGGAGGCGCGGGAATCGATATTTCCAAGCTCGCTCCACGCGGTGCGAAGATCAACAACACCGCATCGCAGACATCCGGAGCGGTCTCTTTCACCGATCTGTTCTCCATGGTCACCGGCCTCATCGGCCAGCACGGACGCCGGGGAGCGCTCATGCTCACCATCTCGTGCGAGCATCCCGATCTCGAGGAGTTCATGTCCGTCAAGACGGACCTCGAGAGGGTCACCAAGGCGAACATGTCCATCCGTGTGACCGATGAGTTCATGGGATGCGTCAAGCAGAGGACCATGTTCACCCAGAAGTTCGACCGTCCCGAGAGCGGAGAGCAGATCCGCAAAGACCTTAACGCGGCCGAATTCTTCGAGAAGCTGTGCTACACCAACTGGGATTTCGGAGAGCCCGGATGTCTCTACTGGGACAGGATCTCCAGCTGGAACCTTCTCAGCGAGTTCCCGGACTACTCCTATGCAGGCACCAACCCCTGCGCAGAGGAGCCCCTTCCCGCAGGAGGCAGCTGTCTTCTCGGAAGCATGAACCTTGCCAAATTTGTCAAGGACGGAAAGTTCCTGAACGATGAGTTCGTGGAGGCCGTCAGGATCTGCGTCAGGGGACTCAACGACGTCCTCGAAGAGGGACTTCCTCTCCACCCGCTCGAAGAGCAGAGGACCTCCGTTAGGGAATGGAGGCAGATCGGTCTCGGAATCATGGGACTGGCCGATATGCTCATCGAGCTCGGATACACATTCGGTTCAGAGGAGTCGTTAACATTCTGCGACAAGCTGGGTAAGCTCATGGCAGACACCGCACTCAGCGAGTCAGCCATGCTCGCCAAAGAGAAGGGAATGTTCGAGAAGTGCGTTCCCGAGCAGATCCTCAATTCCGCATATTTCAAGGCGAACGCCTCTCCCGAGACTGTCGAGCTCGTAAGGCAGTACGGACTCAGGAACTCCCAGCTCCTGACCATCGCTCCTACCGGAACCCTCTCCACCATGCTGGGAATCTCAGGCGGTATCGAGCCCATTTTCGCCCTCTCGTATGAGAGGAGGACCACATCGCTCAACGGCGACCAGGACAAGTACTACAAGGTGTACACACCCATCGTCCAGGCATACATGGACAAGCACCTTGACATCAAGGACGAGAAGGATCTCCCAGAGAGGTTCATCACGGCCCAGAGCCTCGACTACAAGAAGAGGATCGACATGCAGGCCACCTGGCAGAAGCACATCGATGCTTCCATTTCTTCGACCGTGAACCTCCCCGAGCAGTTCCCTGAGAAGGACGTGTACAACATCTACATGTACGCCTGGGAGTCCGGATGTAAGGGAATCACCGTCTTCCGCGACGGATGCAAGCGTCTCGGAATCCTCTCCACGAAGGAGAGCAAGAAGGAATCCAAGGAAGAGGCCAAGGAGGAGAGGGGTGTCATCGACGTCGTCGAGGACAACGTCATCGGAAAGAAGAGGAAACTGATGACCGGATGCGGATCTCTCCACTGCACGGCATTCTTCAACCCTGTCACCGGTGAATTGGTGGAGGCATACCTCAACAAGGGATCCACCGGAGGATGTAACAACTTCATGGTGGGATTGTCGAGGATGATCTCGCTGGCCGCTCGTTCCGGATGCGGAATCGAGGCCATCGTGGACCAGCTGAAATCCACCGGTTCCTGTCCATCATACGTCGTCAGGACCCACACCAAGAGGGATACCAGCACCGGTTCCTGCTGTCCGATGGCAGTGGGATGGGCGCTCACCGACATGTACAAGGAGATGCAGGCCCAGCTCAAGGGAGTCAAGACCGAGGAGTCCGAGGAGCCCAAGAGGGAGATCATCAACCCCTGCCCCAAGTGCGGTGCAGAGCTCGAGTTCCAGGGCGGATGCAACGTCTGCAAGTCCTGTGGCTGGACCAAGTGCGAGTAAACATATTCAGGGCCTTCGGGCCCTTCATTCTATTCTGTATAACGCGTGCCCCACGATGAATGAGGCGCCGATTCCCAATATCACTGCCAGAAGAAAACGGCTTACCGGCAGGTCTATGGACATGAAGTGTTCGATGCACCACTGTATCAATGTGGGCAGAAGCATGAATGCTCCGAGCTTTAGATATTTCACATCCTTCAGCGATGCATCTTTGAAGATACAAAGTGCCAGACCTACCAGGAATCCTATCATGAGTCCTATGTCCCTGATGCAGAACGGGAGCTGAGAACCGTTAAGGATGAAAGACCGGGAATACTCCTGATGGCATAGGAAATCCCCTGCGGCATAAGCCCATCCGCCGATACCGTACGGCGACCAGTCATGATCCATGATAGACGGACGGCCGTCAAGGTGTACGAAGGTCCCCGGGGGATAGAACATAGGGTCCGCTATGATGATGCAGAAAAGAGCTCCCAGGATGATGAGCAGAGAGATCAGGACCGTCCTTTGGATCACGACCTTCAATGTTCTAGAGTGTTTATCACACTTGTCATGACCCGAACATGGTGCATAGGGAGAAGACCAGCAGGGATATCGGACACATCACCGAGAACCTCCAGACAACTGAACGGATACTGGAGTCCTCGCCGATGCTGGACATCAATAGCGAGATGGTAGCGTTCAGTTCGATCAGATATACGCCCATTATGGTCGTCGTACCCTCGGTCGAGAGATCCGTGATCATGGAAAGGGGACTGAGCATCGCCACGCTTAGTCCAAGAACAAGAGGGGCGAAGAATACTGACGTTCCGATAAGCATATCTGTGAACGACTTCAGCTTGATCTCCATGTCCTTTTGGGCCATGCATCTGTTCTGATACTGTCTTCCCAATGTCATAGCCAGTTTTCCTGCATCATCCGAGTCCTTTTCCGAACATAGAAGGAGGCTCTTGAAGGCAAGTCCAGCCTCCTCAGATACACGTCCGATTGTCCTGTCTATCGCAGCACAGCGGTCCCCGCGGCAAAAAACGAATTGTTTCGATAAGGAATCGGATATGATACCATCCCTTTCTCTGCCTGAGATAGAGAAAACGGCAGCCGTTTCGAAGTTCATTCCGGAAACCATCCTGTTGCCCATATCGAAGAACGAATCCATCAGCATACGCTCGTCAGTTCTTCTTCTGTGTTCCTTATGGACGTCCTCCACCATCAGTATCGCCGTGGCAACGCATGCAGGAGCCATTGATGTCAGTAATAGCAAAGGGCTGTCTTCGAACATACTGGCACTTATGAAATACAGCGGGATTGATGAAAGAAGTGGGGCTATCGTCATAAGGTCCGATAGGGACGGGTTCTGATTGCGGAAAGGGTTGCCTGACCTGATCCACAATGATATCATTACGATAGCAGCTGGGATCATGATCAAGGTAAGAAGGATGACAAACCTCTGATCTATTGCGAAGGAACCGAATACCCCGCCGATCCCCATAATGGGGAGAATGCTGAGAACTATCACGGGCATCATGATGCCCAATCCGAATATCGTCATACACGGGGCGGTCAGTGCAGAACCGTAGGATTCCCCCATCTCTTTAATGGATTCGAGAGCTATCTCCGAGGATTCGTCCAGCATCTTGTTCATCATCGATGTATCCGATGTTTCGGACGCGGAAATGGCCATGAGTACGGCTCTACGGTACCCTTCGGCTTCTTTGGGAACAGTCAAGAGCTCGTTTTTGATTCCTTCAGATACTGATTCGGCAGCCTTAACATCTGCTGATCTGACTGCTTTACCGAAGATTATCGAGGAAAACTTAGGCCCTTCCGATGAAATCGTCCTTGCAGCCGTATCCATCGAATTGCCAGACTGTAACGTTGCTGTGATCATCCCGATAACAGCCGGACACTCGTTGAGGAGTTTTCTCCCGTTCATAGATCTGCACGCTCCGATATCCGATTCTTCAGCTATTGGTTGAGGCAGTCGGGGGAATACCGTCCCGCAGATCCTCTTACGATCTCGTTAGCTATGCCTATCCATTCCGGCCCCAAGTAGCGGTCATCGTCCTTTCCTGCCTCGGCAAGGGTGTATCTCATCTATGATCTGGCACATATCTCGTTACGTAACTTCTCGCGCCCCATCTGAGAGCTGCTCATCATCCGTTTTATGGTCGGAGAATTCATCAGCAACTGCGTATCCGATATGCAGGAGAAACTGCCGGGTACGTCGTTTACGCATACAAATTCCTCTATCCTTCTGATCAGTCTCTGACTGTTCTTGTCCTTTACCGTTCCCAGGGTGATGATGACGTCAGTGGCCAGGAACGATTCCGGAGACACGCCCATATCGGAGACTACCCGCTTGAACACGGATTCTGCCGAATCGCCGTGAATAGTCCCCAAGATCGAACTGCCGGCCTTACCGACCCTCATGCTTTGATAGAGCGTCCTAGCCTCATCTCCCCTTACCTCGCCCAGCACGATGGCCGATTCTCCCATTCTCAGCGATACTCTCAGCGCCTCCTCGGATCTGGAGAACTGATTCTGATCTATCCTATCATCAACCAAGATCGTCTGTACCTTGTATCCGAGCTTTCTCATGACCTCTCCCGGAAGCTCCAAGGTATCCTCTATCGTGAGGATGCGCTGTTCCTTATCGAATTCGAACATCAGAGCGGATAAAAACGAGCTCTTTCCGGCACCTCTCGGTCCGCAGATAAGGAAGGTACAGCGATTATTCACGAGAAATGAAAGTATGCCGGCCGTTTCGGGATCCAAGGTACCGTTGTAGATCAGTCTTGAAAGTGTCCAAGGTCTCGTCGAATGCTTCCTGATCGCCAAGGCATCGCCCAAAGGGCTCATGGGGT
>Ga0310696_10004994_pt1 | contig 16124 bp, 15 predicted proteins | sample AusTroGonzalo_MG_4_FD_203885 | JGI IMG/M metagenome (GOLD analysis project Ga0310696, IMG submission 203885) | Bovine rumen microbial communities from tropical cattle in Woodstock, Queensland, Australia - Gonzalo_02 (v2) (version 2) | ecosystem: Host-associated > Mammals > Digestive system >...
ACGCCAAGCTCGATACCGGCGGATGCGACCGGCGACAAGGTTGTGACCGCGAATTGGAACTGGACGCCGGAAGATGCCGTGGTAGATGCCGCGGTAACGGGCGGCAATGCTTTGAATGTCAATGCCGAATGGGTAAAGACAGAGTTGGATCAGCGTTTCGGAGAAGGGCGTAAACAGGCGTTCATTTCCAAATTCGGCGATGATTTCGCGGCGGCGCTGACAAAGAAGACAGGCAAGACCGATGGCGCGGGAAATGAACTCGCGGTATGGCATGACTATGTGGCGGGGACAGACCCGACGGATATCAATTCCACGCTCAAGGCGACGATTGAGATAAAGGATGGCGTTCCGGTTATTGGATGGGAACCGAATCTCAACAAGTCAGGCGAGGTGCGCACCTACACTATTTACGGTGCTGCGAATCTGGGAGACGGAAATTGGCATACGCCTACCAATGCCCTCGACCGATTCTTCAAGGTTGATGTTCGCATGCCGTAGGAGAATGGCGCAATGAATGTGTGCTGCTGAAGTCGCTAGGCCGAGGTGGTTTGGATTGAGCCGTCTGACGGTCAGAAATTAACCAGTGGCTATTCCCTTTCGCCGCAAATACCCGCATTTTGCATGGTGCAGCGGCTTTGGCACGGTATTTGCTCTATATCGGGTGTCGTAAAAAAAAACAACTACGCAGAAAGGAACGACACCCATGAAAATGAGAAAGACGAAAATGACCGATGCCAAAATCAAAGAGTCGATAGAACGCGACAGGGAGTGGATGAATCGCATCGACCCCGACGAGGAAATCGAGGTCTTGAAAGGCATGACAATGAAAGTATTCGACGGGCTGTACGAAGACTCCGAAGAAGACTCCGAGAACGAAGACTCCGAGATCGACGCCGACGACGAGAATGAAGCCGACGCCGAGAACGATTGGGGCGAAGCCGACGATGAAGACGTGGCCGCCTCCGGCAAAAAGGTCGCCGGAGCCGTAATCGGCGGCATCGGCGGGCTTATCCTCGGTGGCGTGCTCGGCGCCGCGCTCATGGGCGACGATTGATGCGCCGACCTTGTTTATCGGACAACTGCAAACAGAAAGGAACTACGCACATGAAAAATGAAAACAGAGAAGTGGCGGCGATGGAAGAGTCGGACGAGGTTCGCGAGATGCGCGAGTCGATCGAGGAGATGGAGCGAGAGCTCGCGGAGCTCGACAGCGACATCGCCGAGGCGCGGAAGGGCGAGAAGGACGAGATAAGCGCAATCGCCCTCGAGAACTTCCTCAAGATGCGCCGCGACATCGTAGAGATGATCGACAGCTCCAAGGGACTGTACAAGACGCTTCTCGAAAGCGAAGCGCTTGAGCGGCGGCTTGAGGAGGAATCGAAATGAACGACACGCCGAATTCATGCGGCAGCGGCGTAGTCGGGTTCTTCACGCGGCTCGTCGTCGATGCGGTCGATATCGTGGCGATGGTCTGGGACTGGTTCTCGGGCCGCTTCGACTGGTCGCCGCTCCGGCTTTTCGCAGCGTTCATCATCGGGGTTCTGTATCTCGTCTCTCCCATCGACATCGTGCCGGACGTCATTCCGATTGCGGGATGGATCGACGACTTCCTCGTCGCGACGGCTGTGGTGCGGCTCGCCAGGTTCGATCTTGAGCGGTATCGTCGCTGGAAGGACAGATCGAAGGAGCTGCCATGAGCCTGTTGTCCATCATACGTGCGCTCGGGAGATCCGTCGGGGGCATTGCGTGGGGCTGCCCGTGCTGCGGCGAGCGCGTGCCCCGCGGCAGGATCGAGAAGCCGCTCGGGTCGATCGTCAGAGACGGCCCGACGGTCATGAAGTACACGTGTCCGAAGTGCGGGCACAAATGGAGCGTGCCGCTCAGGGTCGGTCCGTGAGGGCGGCGAGCGGGAAAGGAGAATCATGCCAATATTTAGGTTGCCGATCATCGGCAATCTCATCGAAAGCTTCTCTGCGGAGTTCAAGGAGAAGATCAAGCCTGTCCCCGGGAGCGTCCTGAAGTGCGATCTCGCGTTCGGCGTGAAATTGCCGGGCGGCTCGCTGTGCCATACGGGCATATATCTCGGCAACGACGAAATCGCCGAGATAACCAACGTTGACGGCAGGGCGGTCGTGAACGTCGTGGACCCGACCGACTTCCTGCAAGGTCAGGGGACGAACTTTGTCAGGACAGGCATCAACATCTACGTCGCGACCGACGGCGACGGACGCGCGCTCGGTTCGTCCAGGATCGCCGCGCGCGCCCGCAGGTTTGCGAAGTCAGGCCGGCGCGGAAGGTACGATATCGTGATGAACAACTGCCACATGTTCACCATCAAGTGCGTGACCGGCGAAAATCCCGGCGCCGCGAAACTCACCGAGCGCGACGTGGAGGAGGCGTTGATGGACGTCTTTGGCTGCGGGCGCGTCACGTGGGAGCCTACCGGTTTCAGCACCGTCAGCTGCAGTTTCGACGATGACGATTGACGCCAAAAGACAGTGGCGTCGGACGCCGCGATTTGGTATAATAGCGGCATGAAGACATTGGTGATAACAGGATGGGGCTGGAAGGAGTATGCCGTCGCCGCCGCCGCCGCGCTCGATGCGCTCGGCGGCGACACCGGCGTATGCGGCATGAGCAAGCGTCGCCTGCCGGAGTTCATGGAGAAGGAGGCGCCGAGATGGAAGCGCATCATCCTCGTCGGGATGAGCCTGGGCGGGGACGAGCCACGTCTCGCGAGGGCGCTGAAGGCGCTGAGGGGCATGGCGAAGGTGGTTTGGATAAGCGCACTCCCCATGAGCGATACGCAGAAAGCCTCGATAGCGCCGTTCTTGAAGGTCGTCGAATGCGAGGGCGGCCCGTTCAACGGCTCTTTGGTCAGGGCCGTGGGCGTCGCGTTCGGAACCGACGTTTCGCGTTTTCTCCCGTATGCGCGCGAAGACGCCAAAATCCCGAAGTCTGTTCCGCCGTACCATGAACTTCTCGAGGCGGCGATGTTCGCATACCGTTCGTACCAGGATGGCGAGCCGTATTCCCGCGCCATAGAAACGCTTGCGCGCGGGCTGCCCGAGACCGGCTGGAGCCAGGAGCTTCGGCAGCTTGTCGAACATTATCGCCGCTACGGGCATCGCGAACTCGTCGGCAAGAGCGCGGCGATGAAGGAGCTGCGCTCCTACATAGACCGCATCGCCGCCCATCCCGAAGCCCGCGTGCTGATTCTCGGCGAGAGCGGCACCGGCAAGGAAACCGTCGCGCAGCAGATACACGCGAAGTCGCCTCGCCGGAACGAGCCGTTCTACGCCTTCAACTGCGCAAGCGTCAATCCTGAACTTCTCGAAAGCAGGTTTTTCGGGCACGTGAGAGGCGCGTTCACGGGAGCGGACCGCGACGAGCCGGGATTGTTCGAGCTCGCCGACGGCGGGACGCTCTTTCTCGACGAAATCGGCGAGCTGCCTCTTTCCGCACAGGGGATTCTGCTGCGCGTCCTTGAAGGAGGGCGCTTCATGCGCGTCGGCGGCAAGACGGACATAAAGACCGATGTCAGGCTCGTAACGGCGACGAACAGGAATCTGCCGCGCATGGTGGGGACTTTTCGCGAAGATCTGTTCATGCGCCTGAACGTGGTGCAGATGCGCGTTCCGCCGTTGAGGGAACACAAAGACGACATCGACGACATAGCAGACCACTGGTGGTTCGGGCGGTTCAGGAAACACCTTGCGCCGAAGCAGATTGCCGCGCTCAAGGATTACGACTACCCGGGCAATGTGCGCGAACTCATGAATCTGCTCGAACGCGCCGCCGTCCTCGGCGAAGACGACTTTGCCCGGCTCGTGGCGAAACACCGCGAGATGAACGCCGGATTCGGGGATGAGGACGTCGCCGCGCCGGCGGGCGGCTCCGCCCCCGATCTTCTTGACGACGCGATACGCGAGCATGTGCGGCGAATCCTCCGCAAATATGCGCTCAACGTCACCCGCGCTGCCTCGGCACTCGGCATATCGCGCACGACGCTGAGGAAGTGGATGTAGCGGGCGAATGTTTGGTTGCATCGGTTTTTTAAAAGTTATTCGGGAAAAAATGAGAAAAATATGGTAAAATATACACTCATTTTACACACCTAAGGAGAACACAACAAATGAAGGTTGAAAAGAAGAAATTGGGCAAGTGCCAGATGCAGCTTGACGTGTCGCTCGACGCGGCGGAAATGTCCGGCATAGTCAAGAAGGTCGAGCGCGCTTTCATGCGCGAAGCGAAGCTCCCCGGCTTCAGGCCAGGGAAGTGCCCGATTGAGATCATCCGCCGCGAGTTCGCGGAATCGCTCAAGCAGGAAATCAACCGCTCCATGTTTTCGGAGAATATCGATGCCGCCGCGAAAGAGGCCGGTCTCAAGGTTGTCGGCGTGACGGGGCTCAAGGACGAGAAGTATTCCGACGAGGGCGGTTCGTTCACCGCAATCGTCGACGTGGAGCCCGAGTTCAAGCTCCCCGCCTACAAGGGGCTGAAGATCGAGCTCAAGGACGCGACCGTTCCAGATGGCGCGGTCGAGGCCCAGATCCAGCGCCTCCGCGAGGCTTACGCCAGCTTCGAGGATTCGAAGGAAGGCGAGAAGGCCGCGAAGGGCGACTTCGTCCAGATCGACTATTCCGGCATGATCGACTCCAAGCCGATTTCCGAAGTCGCGCCCGCCCAGGAGGCGAAGATCCTCGCTTCCGGCAACGGCTTCTGGACTCAGGTCGAAGACGGCCGCTTCATTCCCGAAATCCTCGACGCCATCGTCGGCATGCAGGTTGGCGAGACGAAGGAAGTCAAGGTCAAGTTCGCGAAGGAGAACGTCCCCGAGGGTGTTGCGGGCAAGAAGGCCGTCTATTCGCTGACGCTCAAGTCGTTCCGTCGCCGCATCCTCCCGACCGACGCGGAGTTCGTCGAGAAGGCTAAGGCCGAATCCATCGAGAAGATGGCAGCCGACATGCGCGAGGCCATGCAGAAGCGCGCCGACGAGGACGAGAAGATCCGCCGCGAGAACGAGGTCGTGGAGGCGCTCCTCAAGCGCGCCGACTTCGACGTTCCGGGAACTGTCGTCGCCCGTGCGCGCGATTCGTATCTCGAGCAGTACGCGAAGAGGGCGAAGTACGCGGGGCTCGGCGAAGAGTTCTTCAAGGAGAACGGCGAAAAGATAATGAAGGAAGCGACCGACTACGCCGAGCGCCAGGTCAGGATTTTCTACATCCTCGACGCAATCGCCAAGGCCGAGAACATCGATGGCGAGGACGATGACGTCAACAGGAAGGTGATAGAGCTCATTCTCGCGAACGTCAAGAGGTGAACATGAAAAACTACATGGTCCCGTACGTCGTCGAGCAGACCGGCAAGGGCGAGAGATCGTACGACATCTATTCGCGGCTCCTTCTCGACCGCATCGTCTTCATCTCCGGCGAAGTGACGGACGAGATGGCGAACGCGGTCGTGGCGCAGCTTCTTTTCCTCCAGTCGCAGGACGCGACGAAGCGCATCAACGTCTATGTCAACTCGCCGGGCGGCAGCGTCACGGCGGGGCTTGCGATATACGATACGATGCAGTTCGTGACTTGCCCCGTCGCAACGTACTGCATCGGGCAGGCGGCGTCGATGGGCGCGGTTCTCCTCGCCGCCGGCGAGAAGGGAATGCGCCACGCGCTCCCCAACGCAAGGATCATGATCCACCAGCCGTGGGGCGGGGCCGAGGGCAAGGCGAGCGACATCGAAATCACCGCCCGCGAAATCCTGCGCCTCAAGGAACGCCTGAACGAGATACTCGCTTTCCATTCCGGCAAGCCTGTCGATGAGGTCGTGAAAGACACCGACCGCGACCACTTCATGAGCGCCGAAGAGGCGTGCGAGTGGGGAATAGTCGACAAGGTCGTCAGGCAGGAAACCTCAAAATGAAGAAAATCCGCTGTTCGTTCTGCGGCCGCTCATCGGACGAGGTCTCGATAATCCCCGGCGACACCGGCAACATCTGCGTCGATTGCGTCAAGCGTGCCAATGCCATCGTCGATTCCCTGCAGGACGAGCCTGCCGCGAAGCCGCCCGCTCCACTTCCCGAGACGCCTTCGCCGAAAAAGATAAAGGAGTTTCTCGACCAGTACGTGATCGGCCACGACGAGACGAAGAAGATCCTCTCCGTCGCCGTCCACAACCACTACAGGCGTCTTGAAGCGTCCGCGAAGAAGGGGAAGACGAACGACGAATTCGCCGACGTCGAAATCGAGAAGTCGAACATTCTCCTTATCGGCCCGACCGGAACGGGAAAGACGCTTCTCGCGAAAACGCTCGCGAAGATGCTCGGCGTTCCGTTCGCGATCGGCGACGCGACAGTCTTGACGCAGGCGGGCTACGTCGGCGAGGACGTCGAAAATCTCGTCAGGTATCTTCTGCAGAACGCGAACGGCGACGTGGAGCTCGCGAAGCGCGGCATAATCTACGTCGATGAAATAGACAAGATAGCTTCCAAGACGGACAACGTATCCATCACGCGCGACGTTTCGGGCGAGGGCGTGCAGCAGGCTCTTCTCAAGATCGTCGAGGGAACGACTTGCCGCATTCCGCCGAAGGGCGGGCGCAAGCATCCCGACCAGGAGTACATCGAGGTCGATACGTCAAACATCCTCTTCATCTGCGCCGGAGCGTTCGTCGGGCTTGACCGCATAGTGGCGACGCGCACCGGCAAGCGTGCGATAGGTTTCGACAACGATTCGCCGAAGCCCGCGGAGAAGAAGGAGTCGTCTCTCGAAGTGCGTCCCGAGGATCTCGTCAAGTTCGGCCTCATCCCCGAGTTCACGGGGCGTCTTCCCGTCATAACGACGATGGGCGAGCTGACCGAGGACGATCTCGTCAAGGTGCTCGTCGAGCCGAAGAACGCGCTCGTGAGGCAGTACAGGAAGCTTCTAGCGATGGACGGCGTCGATCTCTCCTTCGAAAAGGACGCGCTCCGCGCCCTCGCGAAGGCGGCGCTCGCCCGCAAGACGGGGGCTCGCGGCCTCAGGGCCGAGATGGAAAGGCTCATGACAGACATCATGTTCGAAGCGCCCGGCGACGACACCAAGAAGAAAATCAAGGTGACGGCGGCGATGGTTCGCGCGGCGGCTGGAGATTGCGAATGACGGTCGAGATTCTAAAGTCGAAGCTCCACAGGATCCGGGTCACGGAGGCGCGGCTCGATTACGAGGGTTCGCTCACGCTCGACCCCGACGACATGGAGGCGGTCGGGATTTTCAACTACGAGAAGATCCTCGTCGCCGACGTCGACAACGGCAACAGGTTCGAGACATACGCCATCGCGGGGAAGCGCGGAAGCCGCGTCTGCTGCCTCAACGGGGCGGCGGCGCACAAGGGGAAGATCGGCGACAGGCTCATCGTAATGGCGTTCGCCCACGCGACGCCCGACGAGGCGGCGACCATCGTTCCCAAGGTTCTCCATTTCGGAGAGAGGCTGTAGATGGGAATCGCCGCGCTTGCTGTCTCGCTCGCCTTGTTGACGTGCCTGTCGGCGGCGTTCTCCGGTTCGGAGACGATTCTTTTCTCCCTGACCGGACTTCAGCGTTCGCGGATACGCGAGCGCAATCCCAAGGCCGAGCGTCTGATCGCGAAATGCGTGGACGATTCGGCAATGCTTCTCTCGACATTGCTCGTGGGAAACACGCTCGTGAATTTTGCGATAGCGACGGTAGGTTACAGGCTTTTCGCAGCGGCTCTTCCGGGAGTTGGCGGATTCGTCGCGGTGCCGGTTATGACTGTTGCGCTTTTGATATTTGGCGAGATAACCCCAAAGCGTCTTGCGATGCGCCATGCCGAAAGCCTCGCGCCTGCATGCGCGAGGTTTCTCGTGTTCTGGCGGACGATGCTCGCGCCGTTCAACAAGGCGTTCCGTTTCAGTTCGCGCGCTTTCGGCGGCGCGGTGGAGCGCGAGAGGAGGGCGCTTTCTGACGCGGAACTCGTTTCGGTGTTAGAGGCGTCGGCCGAGCGCGGCGATTTCGCAAAGACCGACGCCGAGATGATTTCCGGAGTGCTGAGGCTTTCGGAGCTTCACGCCAACGATGAAATGACGCCTCGTGTCGATATCGAGGGATATGACGTCGAGCTGCCGCCGGAGAAGCTCGCCTCCGTCCTCGCGACCGCGAGGCATTCGCACCTTCCCGTCTTCCGGCGGACGCCCGACGCGATAGAGGGCGTCATATCGGTGGCGACCGGCGAAATCGAGCAGGCGCTGTTCGTGCCGGAGCAGGTGACCCTCGACGATCTGCTCGTCACTTTCAGGAAGAGCGGCAAGCCGATGGCGATAGTCGCCGACGAGTACGGCGGGACCGCAGGCATCATAACCCCGAACGACATACTCGAAATCGTGATGGGGCCGCAGGTGTTCGGCAGCAGGGTGGACGAGCCGTCGATCGAACGCAAGGGAAAAAACGTCTGGGTTGTGGATGCGAGGGCGTCGCTCGACGAGGTGAACCGCGCGCTCGGTGTCGAGCTTGAGGCGGAGGACGCCGACCGCCTTGCCGGCTGGGTGGCGTTTCATGCGGAGCGGATACCGCACGTGGGGCAGCATGTCGAGGCGGACGGCTGCAGGGCGACTGTACTGAAAAGGCGTCGCCGCCGTGTCGTCGAGGTGAAGTTGGAGGTGCTCGAATATCCAGAGACGGTCTCGGACGAAGATCTCATAGCGGAGACGGACGAAGCCGTAGAAAAAACTGATTCGTAGCGCTTTGGATTCCAGCCGCAAAACATTTTGCGCGAAAATATGGTATAATATCACATCAAAGGGCAAAAGCCCCGAGGAGAAGAACAACAATGAAGATAAAATTCGGCAAGGTTGCAGAAAACATCACCACCCGCAAGGAGTTCCCGCTCAAGAAAGCGCAGGCAGTCCTCAAGGGCAAGACGGTGGCCGTTCTCGGCTACGGCATTCAGGGCCCGGGACAGGCCCTCAACATGCGCGACAACGGCATCAACGTCATTGTCGGTCAGCGCAAGAACACCAAGGCTGGCTCCAGCTGGATGCGCGCGAAGAAGGACGGATGGGTCGAGGGCAAGACGCTCTTCTCCCTCGAAGAGGCCGCCGAAAAGGGCGACATCATCATGATGCTCGTCTCCGACGGTTCCGTCGGCCAGGTCTGGAAGAAGGTCGAGAAGTTCGTCACTCCCGGCAAGTTCCTCTATTTCTCGCACGGCTTCGGCTACGTTTACAAGAAGCTTACCGGCATTTCCCCGAAGAAGGGCGTCGGCGTCGTCATGGTCGCCCCCAAGGGCTCCGGCACTTCCGTCAGGCGCAACTTCCTCACGGGCGCCGGCATCAACAGCTCCTACGCTTTCGAGCCCAACGGCATGAAGGCCAAGACGGTCGAAGAGGTCACGAAGGCCATCGGCATCGCCGTCGGCTCCGGGTATCTCTTCCCGACCACGTTCATGAACGAGGTGACGAGCGATCTCGTCGGCGAGCGCGGCATTCTCATGGGCGCTCTCGCGGGCGTCATGGAAGCGCAGTTCGAAACGCTCCGCGCCAACGGCCACAGCCCGTCCGAGGCGTTCAACGAAACGTGCGAAGAGCTTACGCAGTCCCTCATCCGCCTCGTCGATGAAAACGGCATGGACTGGATGTACGGCAACTGCTCGCAGACCGCGCAGCACGGCGCCCTCAAGTGGAGGCCTGTGTTCAAGAAGGCCACGCTTCCCGTCTTCAAGCGTCTCTACAAGTCGGTCAAGTCCATGCAGGAGGCCAAGGAAGTCATCCGCGACACCGGCTGCCCCGACTACAAGGAGAAGATGCTCAAGAAGCTTTCCGAACTCCACAACCACGAGATGTGGCTCGCCGGCGCGGCGGTCAGGTCGCTCAGGCCACACGAGGCCGCAAAGGGCAACGCCGCATCCGCCGGATGGGGCGGACGTAAAGTCGTGAAGTGAACGAAGTAACGTTCCTTCAGGATTTGGCAGTGTTGATGACCGCGGCCGGAATGGTCTCGGTCATCTTCTCTTGTCTGAAATGGCCCAAAGTCCTGGGCTATATCCTGGCGGGCGTTCTGATGAGCCGCAACACCTGGGGCGGCTCTTTCCTTGTCGACGAATCTTCCGTACAGACGATAGGCCAGATCGGAATCGTCTTCCTCATGTTTTCGATGGGGCTCGGGTTCTCTGCCTCGCAGATAAGGAAGACTGGCGGCACGGTTCTCCCAGTCGCGATTCTCGACATGATCGTGATGACATGGATCGGCTTCACGATAGGCCGGACGTGCTTCGGATGGGGAACGGTGCCGTCACTCTTTCTCGGCGCCGCAATCAGCGACTCCGCGACGACGCTTCTCGCGAAGACCGTGGAGGAACTGAAGTGGACGAAGAAACCTTTCGTCCGTCTCGCGCTCGGCACGTCCGTGTGCGAAGACATAATCTGCGTCGGCGTGATCGCTCTCGTCACGGGCGTCGCGAAAGGCGCGGGGCTCGATTTCGTCTCCGTCGCGAAATCGCTTTCGGGTCTTGGAGTGTTCTTCGTCGCGATGTACACGTTCGGCCTCATCTTCGTTCCCAAGTCGCTCGGTTTCATCGCGAGGAAGGGCGACGACGAGGTTCTTCTCCTTTCGCTTCTCGGCTGCTGCTTTTTCGTCACGTACATTGCGTACAAGCTCGACTTCTCCCTCGCCCTCGGCGCGTTTCTCGTCGGGGCGCTCGGGGCCGGATCGGAGGTGAGGGAGCGTCTCGCGAAACTCGTCGAGCCGCTGCGGGCGATGTTCGCCTCGGTGTTCTTCGTCTCCATCGGGCTTCTCGTCAACCCCGCAGAATGCTTCTCGCACCTCCCCGCGATTCTCGCAATATCGGCGGTTGTGATGGCGGGTAAGTTCTTCAACTGCACCATCGGCGCGATAGCGTGCGGCGAAAGGGTGAAGACTTCGGTGCAGACCGGCTTCTCCCTCGCCCAGATTGGTGAGTTCGGCTACATGGTCGCTCTTCTCTACGTCACGATAACGGGCGACGTCACGAAGCCGATGTACCAGATAGTCGTGGGCGTTTCACTTCTCACGACGCTTCTCAACCCCTTCATGATCCGCGTTTCCGGCGCGGCTGGCGACTTCGCCGAATCGAAATGCCCCGCAAGAATCAAGAAGATACTCGAAGGCTATCGCGGCTTCCTCGCGAGGTTCCGATCTTCCGAAGTCGAGACGCCCCGCAAGAAGGCGAGAATCGTTTTCGCGGAACTTGTGGTCTGCGCCGTCCTTATTTTCGCGGTGGGCTTTGTATTGTCGATCCTGAACGGTCTCGACTGGTCGAGATATTCCGTATTTTTCGAAAACCGCAAGAGTCTGTTCTTCTCATTTGCGATCAACGTGTTCATCTTGTCGATATCGACTGTCGTATTCCGCCTCGCGAAATCGCTCGCCGATTTCGTGAGCGCCGCGATTACAGGCGAGGGCGAGGCCAGGTGGCAGCTCGCGATGCGCCATGCGGTGCGCTATACCGTGGCGGTGTTTGCGTTTGTGGCGTTTTCCATAGAAGCCTTGATGATCAACGTGAATCTCGCGCCGAAAGAAACGTGGGGCAAGTTGCTTGTCGCGGCAGTCATCATTCTTCTCTTGGCGTTCGGGTACAAGATTCTCTTCCGTGCCGGACGCCGCGCATACGCGAACTTCACCGAGGCCCTGAAGACGGACGAGCGCCTCGCGGAGCTTTCGCACGAGGTTTTCCTCGCGATTCCGGAAGATTCCGTCACGAGCCTCGCCATCGGCGCGTCCTCGCCAGCGGCGGGAATGACTGTCGCTTCTCTCGGCATACGCGCCAAGACCGGCGCGAGCATCTTCTCCGTCGAACGCGGCGGGAAGGAAATCTGCAACATCGGCCCGTCCTTCGTATTCGCGCCAGGCGACGTTCTCACGGTCGTCGGCGACGGAAAGCAAGTGGCGGCCTTGAAAGACCTCCTGGGGATAACGACATGAAAGCAGGGAAAACCGTATTCTTCGCGGCGACGGCGATGCTCGCCGTCCTTTCCGTCGGTTCGCAGATTGCATTGCGGCGGGCAAGCCCCGTGGCGGCCCCGGCCGCGGCGGAAGGTCTTCTCGCGGCGCTTGGAGGATTGCGCTCGATAGTGTCGGAGGCGATATGGATGAGGGCAGACAGGCTTCAGCGAGAAGGGCAGTTCGTGGAACTCGCCCAGCTCGCATCGACGCTGACGCGGCTCGAACCGCACGAGCCGGAGGTATGGAGTTTCGCGGCGTGGAACCTGTCGTACAACATTTGCGCGATGATGCCCTCGGACGAGGATCGATGGAGGTGGGTGCTTGCCGGAATCAAGCTCCTTCGCGACGACGGCATAAGGCTCAATCCCGAATCCGGCGAACTGTACCGCGAACTCGCGTGGCTTTTCGAACTCAAGTTCGTGAAGAATGTCGATCACGCCTACATGCTGTACAGGGAGAACTGGAAGAAACTCGTCGAGGACGTCTCGCGGCGCGGCGCATGGGACGAGCTCGGGATGACGCGCGAAAAAATGGAAGTGATCGAGAAGAAGTACGACATCAGCGAATGGATCAGCCCGTTCGCCTCGGCGATATACTGGGCGCATTACGGTATTCCGTACGCTTCTCCGCAGGACGCCGCCTTCATGAAGGAAATCATCCACCAGTGCGTCGTCATCCACAAGCGGGACTATACGATACACCAGTGACAAAAAGTCACGCCTTCCCCGTGGGGAAGCCGCCAATTCCCGCCATGGCATGACGCTTGCTTCGATGTTCTTGTGCGCCTGCATGGGAGAGCGCACGGAAAAGGAAAAAAGAACATGAATGCAAGCTATGAACCGCCGGAAGACGGCGAAAACTGCCTTGAGAAATACGGCACCGATCTTACCGCCCTCGCGAAGGGCGGCAAGCTTGATCCCGTCATAGGCCGCGACACCGAGATTCGCGACGTCATACGGATACTTTCGAGAAAGACGAAGAACAACCCCGTACTGATCGGCGAGCCTGGCGTAGGCAAGACCGCCATCGTCGAAGGGCTGGCGCAGAGAATCGTGCGCGGCGACGTGCCTGACGGCTTGAAGGAGCGAACGGTATTCTCGCTCGACATGACTGCGCTTATGGCTGGCGCGATGTACAGGGGCCAGTTCGAAGAGCGTCTCAAGGCCGTCCTCAAGAAGATCAAGGAGTCCGAAGGACGGATAATCCTCTTCATCGACGAAATCCACACGATTGTCGGCGCGGGCAAGACCGAGGGCTCGACGGACGCGGGCAATATGCTCAAGCCTCTTCTCGCGCGCGGCGAACTCCATTGCGTCGGCGCGACGACTCTCGACGAATACCGCAAATACATGGAGAAGGATGCCGCGCTCGAGCGCCGCTTCCAGCCGGTCTCCGTCGATCCTCCGTCGGAGGAGGACGCGATTTCGATTCTGCGCGGCATCAAGGACAGATTCGAGAAATACCACAACGTGCACATTCGCGACGAAGCGCTCGTCAGCGCGGTCGCGCTTTCGTCGCGCTACATCCAGGATCGATTCCTTCCCGACAAGGCGATAGACCTTCTCGACGAGGCATGCGCGAGGATAAGGACCGAGATGGATTCCTGCCCGCAGGAGCTCGACGAGATTTCCCGCCACGTGAGGAGGCTTGAGATCGAGGAGATCGCCCTCAAGAAGGAGAAGGACGATGCGTCGAAAAAGCGTCTCGCGGAACTTCAGGCGGAATTGAAGGAGCTTAAGGCTTCGTCCGACGCGATGACGGAGAAGTGGCGCGCCGAGAAAGCCGCCCTCGACGAAGTGCGGAAGGTGAGGACGCGCCTCGACGCGGAAAAGACGAATCTCGACATGGCCCTCATGCGCGGCGACAACGAGACCGCGGCGAGGGTAAAATACGGCGTCATACCAGAACTCGAGAAGAGGCTCCGCGAACACGAAGCGGATCTTTCCAAGAACGGCGGCGAGGCGCTTCTCCGCGAAGAGGTGACTGCCGATGAAATCGCCGAGGTCGTCTCGCGCTGGAGCGGCATTCCCGTCGCGAAACTCGTGGAAGGGGAAAGGGAGAAGCTCTCGCGCCTCGCAGACACTCTGCACAAGCGCGTCATCGGGCAGGACAAGGCGGTGGAGGCCGTGGCGGACGCTGTTCTGAGGTCTCGCGCCGGCATCAAGAACCGCAACCGCCCGATTGGAGCGTTCCTCTTCCTCGGGCCTACGGGCGTCGGCAAGACGGAACTTGCGAAGGCTCTCGCCCAGGAGCTGTTCGACGACGAGAACGCAATGGTGCGGCTCGACATGTCGGAATACATGGAGAAGTTCGCTGTCTCGCGGCTCGTCGGCGCGCCTCCCGGATACGTTGGCTTCGAGGACGGCGGTCAGCTCACCGAGGCCGTTCGCAGGAAGCAGTTCTCTGTCGTCCTTCTCGACGAAATCGAGAAGGCGCACCCGGACGTGTTCAACATGCTTTTGCAGGTTCTCGACGACGGGCGGCTTACCGACAGCCACGGCCGCACGGTGTCCTTCAAGAACACGGTGGTAATCATGACGTCCAACGCGCCGCGCGATACGCTAAAGGACATATTCCGCCCGGAGTTTCTGAACCGTCTCGACGAGATTCTCGAATTCGATTCTCTCACGAAGGAGCAGATACGCAGCATCGTCAAGCTGCAGCTCAAGGATCTCGAATCGCGTCTCGCGGAGCAGGGGCTTTCCCTCGAGGTGGACGAAAAGGCGCTCGACGTTCTTGCCGACGAGGGCTACGACCCTGCGTATGGCGCAAGGCCGGTCAAGCGGGCCATCCAGCGCGGAATCGAGAACCCTGTCGCGAAAGCGATAGTGGCGGGGAAGTATCCGCCTGGATCGACCGTGGGAGTGTCCGCGAAAGGCTGCGAACTCGTTTTGCGGTCTTGAAATCTTGCCGTCAAATTGATACAATAGCGCCATGAAAATAACTTTCTTCGGCGCTGCTGAAACGACTACCGGCTCCATGCATCTCGTGGAGGCGAACGGCAAACGCATACTCCTCGACTGCGGCCTTTACCAGGGGCACCGCAAGGAGGCGTTCGAGAAAAACAGGAACATCCCTGTCGATCCAAAGACGATAGACTGCGTGATTCTCTCCCATGCGCACATCGACCATTCGGGCAACCTGCCGCAGCTCGTCAAGCAGGGCTTCCGCGGCAGGGTTTACGCCCGGCAATCGACAGTCGAGCTTTGCGACATAATGCTGCGCGATTCGTGCTTCCTCCAGATGCGCGACCTCGAATACGTCAACAAGAAGCGCCGTCGCGAAGGGAAGAAACTCTTTGAGCCGCTTTACGAAGAAAAGGACGTCGATGCCCTCATGGGGCTTTTCGTTCCCGTGCACATGCACGAGCCGCGCGAGATTGGTCCCGGGCTTACGCTCGAATTCTTCAATGCAGGCCACATTCTCGGCTCCGCCCTCGTGCAGCTCGACATTCGCGCCGATCGCGGCAAGAACCACAGGCTTCTCTTTTCTGGCGACCTCGGCCAGCCCAACCAGCCGATCATCCGCCATTACGAATATCCTGCGGGCGCCGACATCCTCATTGTAGAATCGACGTATGCCGACAAGTACCATCCAAGCGCGGACGACATAGAGATGCGCCTTGAGAAGCATCTCAAGCACATCGACCGCCATAACTCGAAGCTTCTCATCCCCGCGTTCTCCGTCGGGCGGACGCAGCAGATAGTCTATTATCTCAACAAGCTCGTCGAGAAGGGGAAGTTCCCCCGCGAAGTCAAGGTCTATGTCGATTCGCCGCTTTCTCGCAAGGCCACGATGATATACGCGCAGCACCGCGAAGTGTACAACGACGAAGCGCGCGCCATGATTGCGGCGGGCAAGGATCCTCTTTCGCTTCCGATGCTCGAGTTCGTCGGGACGCCGCAGGAGTCGATGGCGCTCAACGACAAGCCTGGCCCGATGATAATAATCGCCGCGAGCGGAATGTGCGAAGGCGGAAGGGTTCTCCACCACCTGAAGAACTGCATGCAGGACGAAGACAACATCATCCTCATCGTCGGCTTCCAGGCGGAGAACACTCTCGGCCGCCGCATAGTCGAAAAGCGCGAGACGCTCAAGGTCTTCGGCGAGGAGATTCCGCTCAAGGCGCAGGTCGATGTCATCAACGCGCTC
>Ga0310696_10004995_pt1 | contig 16121 bp, 12 predicted proteins | sample AusTroGonzalo_MG_4_FD_203885 | JGI IMG/M metagenome (GOLD analysis project Ga0310696, IMG submission 203885) | Bovine rumen microbial communities from tropical cattle in Woodstock, Queensland, Australia - Gonzalo_02 (v2) (version 2) | ecosystem: Host-associated > Mammals > Digestive system >...
GTCTCGTCCATCAACACGCCCTTCACGGTGGTCTGGGCATTTACTACTGCCGACAGGGTCAGCATCATCATCACTGCAAAAATTCTAATCTGTTTCATACCTTTTATATTATTATTATTTCACTTTTTCATTTTTCACCTTTTCACTTTTTCACCTTTTCACCTTTAGAAAAGTTTTCTGGTGCAAAGATAGGCCGATCGCCGTCCCCACACAAGAAACCTTCGACGACTTCCTGGGATTTTTTCGACGACTTCCCCTAAAATGTTAATCTTCCATAAGAAAAGAGACTCTGATTTTACTTTTCGACTGCTGGCGTGTCAAAGAGTGTAGAAGTGTAAAAGTAACAATTATCTCAATTATTTAAAACCAAACTTATTGTATGAAGAAAATTTTTCTTTCGTTGATGGCTCTCGCCAGCCTCACAGCAGTCGCTCAGAACCCCACGGTTCCTTCTGTAACTGAAAATGTGGTCGAGGACTTCAAGTCTGCATCGACCAACCAAGAGAACAAACAGTACCCGATGATCAATTCTCAGCGCATGGTTCGTGCACAGATCACTGCCCCTCAGGCCACCTTCGTTGGTCTCGACATTGCTGGTAAGATCTACCAGATGACCAAAGACGAGAATGGTGTTTGGACTGGTACTTCGGCTCCTCAGGACGAAGGCTTCCACTACTATCAGCTGAACATCGATGGTGCCTCTGTTCCCGATCCGGGTAGCAAGTATTACTATGGTGCCAGCCGTTGGGGTAGTGGTATCGATGTGCCTGCCGCCGATGAGGACTTCTACACCGTGAAGAATGTGCCGCAGGGCTCAGTCAACGAGGTTTACTACTGGTCGTCAGTCACCGAGTCGATGCGTCATGGCTATATCTATCTGCCCGCCGAGTATTATGCCAACCCCGACAAGAAGTTCCCTGTGCTCTATCTGCAGCATGGTATGGGCGAGAACGAGACGGGCTGGAGCGCCCAGGGTAAGACGGGTATCATCATGGATAACCTGATTGCCGCTGGCAAGGCCGTGCCTTTCATCATTTACATGGATAATGGTCTGAATGCCCGTCGTCCGGGTGAGCAGCCCATGGGCTTCGGTGGTCCTCGTCCTGGTGGTCCTCGTCCGGAGGGTGCTCCTCAGGGAGGACCTCGCGGTCAGCGTCCCGGTGGTCCTCAGGGTGGCCCTCAGGGTCAGCGTCCCCGTATGGGTGGTGCCGACTTCGCTCGCATGGCCCGTCGCATGGGTGGTGCCTTCGAGGAAGTGCTGATCAAGGATATCATCCCGATGGTCGAGAAGAACTATCGTGTCATCGCCGACTCTGAGCACCGTGCTATGGCAGGTCTCTCGATGGGTGGCATGCAGACCCACGGCATCACGCTGAACAATCCCACCACGTTTGCCTATGTTGGTATCTTCAGCGGTGGAACTATTGGTGCCGACGAGCTGACCGACGCTGCCGACTTCAAGAAGACCAACAAGGTGCTCTTCATGAGTGCTGGTGGCCGCGAGACAGGCATGGCCGAAGGTGAGAACAGCGTTGGCAAGGTGGCTGAGGATCTGAAGGCCATCGGCATCAATGCCCATAGCTACATCTCGCCCGAGACCGCTCACGAGTGGCAGACCTGGCGCCGCAGCCTCTATCAGTTCGCTCAGTTGCTTTTCAAATAATATATAGTGATCAAGAAGTTCTGTCATTACATATCAGAATACATGGGAGTGCTGGTGCTGGCAGCTGCTTTGCTGGCATTGGCACTCCCTGGTATGCTGCAACAAATCCCAACAACGGTCATCAATCCGCTGCTGGGAGTCATCATGTTTGGCATGGGACTGACGCTGAACCTGCACGACTTCAAGATCGTATTCAGTCGCCCTAAGGATGTCATCGTCGGTTGTCTGGCACAGTTCACCATCATGCCGCTGTTGGCATGGGGATTGGCCCGACTTTTCTCGCTTAATGAGGCTCTGGCCCTTGGCGTGGTGCTGGTGGGTTGTTGCCCTGGTGGCACGGCTTCTAATGTCATTACTTATCTGGCTAAAGGCGATCTGGCCCTTTCCGTTGGCATGACAGGCGTATCCACCTTGCTGGCCCCGTTTATGACACCCCTGCTCACATGGGCTTTGGCAGGCAAGAGTGTCAATGTCGATGTGGCAGGCATGCTGCTGAGCATTCTCTGGGTGGTCATCCTTCCTATTATCATCGGATTAATCGTGAAGTGGATTTGGCCTAAGTTCACCGAGAAAGCCATCGATTATCTTCCGGCTGTTTCCACGTTGGCCATTGCCATGATTGTGGCCATCGTCATCGGAGCCAATGCCAATAAGCTGATGGCGGGCGGACTGATCATTGTCATTGTGGTCGTGCTTCACAACGTCTGCGGCTTAAGCCTTGGCTATCTGATAGGACGGCTCTTAGGGCTTCCCGAGCCGAAGAAACGGGCTATCTCCATCGAGGTGGGTATGCAGAACTCTGGATTAGCCTCGTCGTTAGCCACACTCCACTTTGCAGCCTATCCGTTGGCCACCATCCCCGGCGCCATCTTCAGCGTATGGCACAACATCAGCGGAGCTCTGGTAGCCCGACTATACTCGAGAAACTCTTGAGCATCTATGCCCAAAGAGCAATAGAGGCTGTGTCTCAAAATGGATACAGCCTCTATGTTTTTTATGCTCTTGTCCAAAAGCGGGAGGTGATGTCCTCGAACTCGCCTTGGTCGTTCTGGCGGTAGAGGCGCTGGTTGGTGGTCGGCTTCTTCAGGGGCCCGAGATGGCGGATAAAGGGGCCGATCTTTATATAGTCGAAATCGTTTTTGGTGATAAGGGGCGAGATGACGGTCTTGCCACTATACCACGCCACCTTGAACTGCGGATGCTCCTCGTGGACGTACTGCGCCAACAGATCGACACCCTTCGGGTCGCCGTCGCCACCCATGAAGGAAATGCAGGTGATACGGTCGCCGTACTCCTCGACGAAGGCATCGATGGCATCGGTATCGAGCGGCAGGCCGATGTCCTCCCAAAGATAATGGCTGTGACACCCCGGGCAGTGACACGGGCAATTCGAAATGTTGATTGCCAGTGTCACTTCGTCGGGTATCTCTTGGAATACGATGTCAGAGTTGACGTATTTTAGCATTTGGCTGTTTGCTGTTAGCCTTTAGCTAGTCTGCCATAGCATAGTAACGACGTGAGGCTTCCTCCTGACGGGCCTGCGAGAAGTTCGAGACACGCTTCAGATAGCCGATGATACGCGTCATATAGTCGACGTTCTTCGAATGGCAGTGGGGGCACTCCTTCAGATAACGCTTGTCGATATGACCGCAGTCGTTGCAGACGGTGTTGGGGATGTTGAAGGTGAAGTAATTACAGCCTTCCTGGGCAGCCACCTTCAGCAGATGCTGGTACTGCTCTTTGGAGAGGTGCTCCTCGAGGTTCATGTGGAGGGCGGAGCCACCGGTGAGGTGCTCGATGTAGGGAGCGCCGTGGAGCTTGAACTTGTCGAGGATGGTCAGCGAGTTGTCTTCGACCACGTAGAAATAGCTGTTGTAGCAGTCGCGGGGCACGAAGTAGCCGTCCTCACGATCCCACTTAGCGTGCTTCACACCGACATTCTCGGCAGGGATCATCTCGCAGTTGAACATCACATCCTTCGTGCGATACTTCTTATTATACTGCTCAATCAGTCCGAGGATGCCCTGAACGAAGTGCAGGTAGTCGTCGTTAGGCGTGATCTTCAGACCCATGAACTCGGCAGCCTCCACAAGACCGTTGATACCGATGGTGAGGTACTGACGGCCGATGTTGATATAGCCTGCGTCGAACAGCGGCAGCATGCCATGTGCCTGCAGCTCCTTCAGGTTCTCGTTGTAGGCCAACTGTACCTTGTGGCAGAGGTCGATGATGCTTCCCAGATAGTCGAGATAGTTCAACTCGTGGTTCACGGCAAACTGGATACAACGGTTCAGGTTGATGGTGAGCACGCTCTTCGAACCTGTGCTGACACCACCGGCACCGAGGGTGTAGCTGAAACCATTGTCGGTAATCTCGTTGCGCAGACGGCAGCAGGAGCTCAGCGAGTCGGCATTATTGCTCATGTAGGTGAAGAACGAGTGTCCCTCGCTGTACATCTCGGCGGTGAAGTCGCCCCACTCGGGATCCTTACAGTCGCCATTCTCGTCGGTCAGCAGAGCCATCGTCTCCACGGGGAAGGTGAGCAGGGTCTTTGTGCGCTCCTTATTGAACCACTTCATGAAACGCTTCTGCAACCAAGAGAGGCTCTCCCAATCGGGCTTCGAACCGTCGGGGAAGTAGAAGTCGCCGAAGATCGACTCGAAATAGTACTTATCGTAGTAGGCGATGTTCCAGAACACGGCCTGATAGTTGCGGGCACCCGTCGGCTGGTTCAGGGTATAGACAATCTGCTCGAAGTAGTCGGTAATCACCTTGTCGATGGTGCGCTTCTTCAGCGAGAGGTCAGCCTGCTGCTCAGGATGCTTCCAATAGTCGGGACCATACTCCTTGCCGATGAAGTAGTTCATGTACATCAGGAACTCAGGTGTGGCACAGGCACCGCTGAGCATTGAGCTGACCATGAACACCATGTTGACGAAGCCACCGGCAAACGACTTCAGGTTCGTGGGAGCCGTGGAGTTACCACCAATGGCCACCGTACCGCCGATGAGCCAAGGATACATCGTGATCGAGGCGCAGTAGTTGGCCAGCGAGGTCTCGTCGTTCTTATAAATAAAGTGGTGAGACAGCTTGTCGATATATTCGTCGGCCAGTTCTTTACCATACATCTTCTTAATACGATCGGTCAGCAGACGACGGTTCAAGCGGATGAAGTTCGACTTGGGCAGCTCGCCGATGAGCGTGGCAATGTTCTTGTGCTCTACATTGGCATTGGCATCGTACTTTGAACCTGTGGCGGCATTCACGGAGTCGGTGTACTCAGAGAGGAACATCATTTTCTCCAAGGTGTCGCGGTCTTCGCTATGCGTCTGACGATAGAGAATGAACGACTTGGCCACATTGTAGAAGCCCTCGCGCATCAGCGCCTCTTCCACTTGGTTCTGGATGTTCTCCACGGTGATATCATCGTGGATGTCCAGATGGCTGATGATCTTGGAGATGGTTCCCAGATCGGCCGGTTCTTTCACACTGTCGAATGCCTTAACGATCGCATTCATGATTTTGTCCAAAGAGAACTGGGCCTGCGACCCGTCTCGCTTCGTGATGGTAAAGTTTTTAATTTCCATTGTATTGCTTGTTAATGTTCATGCTTTATTTTAATAGAAAGTTGTCCGTTTCGGGAAACTTTTTTGTTTTCGGTTTGTCAAAAGTTGTCCGTTTTGGAAAACCATAACCGGCTGCAAAGATACAAAATTTCCATAAACCACCAAGCAAATCAAATCTAAAAAAATCCTAAAATGATAAGATTTCATATCCGCGACAAAAATAATCCTTTATGAATTGTGTTTTTTGCTCGCTTATTCGTATCTTTGCAACCTAAGAAACTAAATTCATTAAAATTATGAGTACAACACTGATTATCATTATCGTCTTGGCGGTTATCGTCATTGGTTATTTCGTCTCTACCCAGCGCTCGCTGGTTAGCCTCGATGAGTTGTGTAAGAACGCCCTGAGCCAGATTGAGGTTCAGCTTAATTCCCGTTTCGATGCGGTTATCGCGCTGGCAAAGACGGCTGCGCAGTATGCCAAGCACGAATCGGAGACTATTATTCAGACCGTGCAGGCCCGTGGCGGCAACAGCGGTGCAACGCCTAACACGCCCGCAGCCATCAACGAACAAGCCGATCTGCTCACTCAGATGATGGGTCGACTGAACGTGGTCTTTGAGCGTTATCCCGAACTGAAGGCCAGCGACCTTTACAAGGAGGCCCAGGAGGGCATGAAGCAGTATGAAGAGAATGTACGCATGTCGCGTATGGTGTATAACGACACCGCCACGAAGATGAACCGTATGGTGCGCCAGTGGCCGTCGTCGATCGTCGCCTCCATCCTGCACTTTGACCAAAAAGATTATCTGAAGGTTGACAACGAGGAGAAGAAAAACTATCCCAATCTCGATGAAGCATTCAAAAAGTAAGTTCTGGCTATTGGCCATTGGCTGTTGGCTATTGGCCATCGGAACTGAGGCTCGGCCCTATCTTAAAGACCTCAATATCCATGTCGTGTTGTCGAAGAATGGCGATGCGCGGATTACGGAGACTCGCCAGATGAGCATCGACTCGGAGGGGACGGAGTGTTATATCGTGATCGGCAATCTGAACGGCAGTGAGGTTAGCGACCTTACCGTTAGCGATGAGACGGGCCTCGCCTTTACCAATACCGGTAGTTGGGACATCGATTGCAGTCGCAGTTGGAAAGAGGGCAAATGTGGTATCGTCACCAAGCACAACGGCTACGAACTCTGTTGGGGTCTCGGTGAGAGCGGCGAACGTACCTATACCACGAGCTATACCGTCACCCGACTTTTGAAAGGCTTCGACGATGCCGACGGCTTCAACTATATGTTTGTGTCTCAAGGTGTCTCACCTCTGCCTGATCACGTCAAACTGACCATTGTACCAGAGGATACCCTGCGATTCACGACCGAGAACACGGGCGTGTGGGGTTTCCGATATCAAGGAGAGGTGGGCTTCTACGACTATCGTATTGTTGCCGAGAGTAGCGAGCCTTTCGAAAGCCGTAGTGCGATGGTTGTGATGTGTAGATTCAACAAAGGTATGTTCGAGCCCGCCGATGTCAGAAGCGGAAGTTTTGACAGTCTGAAAGAACAGGCCTTCGAGGGCAGCGACTATAAAAATGACGACGAGTGGACCACGCAGGACACCATCATCCTGCTCCTCCTCGTGCTAGGTTTCCTCATCGTGCCCATCGTTGCGTTGGCATGGTATATAATATATGTATGGCGCGCGCGTAGAAAAGTGAACAAGGATCTCATGTGGTATCGTGACATCCCGATGAACGGCAACCTGCAACAGGCCAACGACATGTTGAACGCCTACAAGTATTTCAATACCGACTACAACAATCTGCTCTCGGCCTGTATCCTGAAACTCATCAACCTTGGGGGTATCACCATCGAGCAGCATCTGAACGAGAAGGGCAAGAACGTGCAGAACTTCGTGATCCACGATCTGAAGGATGCCGAAAATCAACCCCTGCTGTTGCGTAAGGTGCACCAGATATTCCAGAAGGCTGCGGGCTCGGATACCATCCTCGAGCCGAAGGAGCTGAAGTCGTTTATGAAGAGCAACTACAACCAGAGCATCACCGACTCGTTTATCAACACCCTGCACACGAAGACCGGCCTTAGCAGTTATAAGGACCGTCTCGACGAAGTGCGTCAGGTGTTCGGTCTGAAGAAATATCTGAAAGAATTCTCGCTTATCGACGAGCGTCATGTGCAAGAGGTGTCGCTGTGGAAAGACTATATGATCTACGCCACGCTCTTCGGCATTGCCGACCAGGTGATCAAGGACATGAAGCAGATCAATCCCGAGTACTTCAACATGGATCAGGTGGCCAATCAGATGGCCGACGACATGACCCTGCCGATGATTTATTCGACGATGCACAGCAGTACTACTCGTGCTGCCATGAGCAAGGCCGAGCGCGAGGCAGCCCGCGAAGCCCGTACCTCGGGTCACGGTGGTCATTCCTCATGGGGTGGCGGCGGAGGCTTCTCTGGCGGTGGCTTCGGCGGCGGCGTCAGGTAAAGGTGAAAAGGTGAAAGGGTGAAAGGGTGAAAAGGTGAAAGGGTGAAATAGTAAAAAGGTAAAAAAGCAAAAAAGTAAAAAGGCGGTTGCGGCATTTCAAATATTTTTTGTACTTTTGCACGCAGAATCATGATGGACGAAGATTTTGACATACGCGAGGAACGCTTCTCTCAGGGTGAAAAGGACTTTGAGAACGCGCTGCGACCACTGGCTTTCTCTGACTTTAGCGGTCAGAAGAAGGTGGTAGAAAACCTGCAGGTGTTCGTCGAGGCCGCCAAATACCGTGGGGAGCCGCTCGACCATACCTTGCTACATGGTCCTCCAGGACTGGGTAAGACCACGCTGTCGAACATCATCGCCAACGAATTGGGTGTCGGTTTCAAGATCACCAGCGGACCTGTATTGGACAAGCCCGGCGACCTTGCAGGCATCCTTACCTCGTTAGAGAAGAACGACGTGCTCTTTATCGACGAGATCCATCGTCTGTCGCCTGTGGTAGAGGAGTATCTCTACTCGGCCATGGAGGACTATCGCATCGACATCATGATCGATAAAGGTCCCTCGGCCCGTTCGATACAGATAGATCTGAATCCGTTTACGCTGGTGGGTGCTACCACCCGCAGCGGATTGCTGACAGCGCCTTTGAGAGCCCGTTTCGGCATCAATATGCACTTGGAGTATTATGAGCCCGAGACGTTGCAGAAGATCATCGAGCGCTCGGCTGGTATCTTGGCGGTTCCTATCACAGAAGATGCTGCCCTCGAGATCGCTGGTCGATCGAGAGGAACGCCCCGTATCGCCAATGCCCTGCTGCGACGGGTACGTGACTTCGCTCAGGTGAAGGGCAACGGCAAGATCGATACCAAGATTACAAAGGTTGCCCTGACGGCCCTGAATATTGATCAGTATGGTCTCGACGAGATCGACAACAAGATCCTGCTGACCATCATCGACAAGTTCAAGGGTGGTCCTGTGGGCATCACCACTATCGCTACCGCCGTAGGCGAAGATGCCGGTACTGTGGAAGAGGTGTACGAGCCGTTCCTCATCATGGAGGGCTTCATCAAGCGCACACCACGAGGTCGTATGGTGACAGAACTGGCGTATAAGCATTTCGGGCGCAACCCGTATGGTGGAAATATCATGGAGCCGAACCTTTTTGATTAAAGGTGAAAGGGTGAAAAGGTGAAAGAGTGAAAAAGTGAAAAGGTGAAAGAGTGAAAAATGGATAGGATAGGGATATTCGTAGGAAGCTTTAATCCGTTTACGGTGGGACACGACTCGATCGTACGTCGCGCGTTGCCATTGTTCGACAGGCTGGTCATCGGTGTCGTGGGCGATAATGTGCATAAGCCTGATATGCCATCGGCAGAAGAGCGGATGCAGGTGATCCGCGACCTCTATGCCGACGAGCAGCGTATCGAAGTGAAACCGTATTTCGGACTGGCGATGGATTTTGCCAAGGCAGAGGGTGCTCAGTTCATCGTGAAGGGTGTGAGAAATGCCAGCGACTTCGAATATGAACAATGGCAGGCCGACTTCAACCGTCGTCTAGGTGGCATCGAGACCATCCTGCTCTATACCGAACCGGAATTGGCCAGCATCTCGTCGAGTGCCCTGCGCGAACTGTCGCATTTTGGCGTCGATGTGAGTCCTTATCTTCCGAAGAAGAAGTGAATATAAAAAGTGAAAAGATATTAGTTTATAGATGATTACATACGAGGCAGAAGGGGTGAAGTTCCCCAATATCAAGAAGCGCGAGACATCCAACTGGATTCGTCGGGTGGCAGAGTCATACGGCAAGAGAATCGGTGAAATAGGCTATCTGTTTGTGAACGATGATAAGATCCTGGAGGTGAACAATCAGTTCCTGGGCCACGATTATTATACCGACATCATTACTTTCGACTATTCCGAGGGTAAGACCATTAGTGGCGACCTTTACATCTCGCTCGACACCATTTTTACCAATGCCGATAAGTTCGGACGTCCCTACGACGAAGAGTTGCACCGTGTGATCATCCACGGCATCCTTCATCTCTGCGGACTCAACGACAAAGGCCCTGGCGAACGTGCCATCATGGAAGCCGCAGAAGACAAAGCCCTTGCCATGCGATAAAACAAAAACCGGATGTATAACGCATCCGGCTTTTTTTGTTATAAGAACTCACGGGAACTGCTCCCGTGAGTTCTTTTACTGATTACTCGCGAATGTTGGCGGGCTGGTCAGTGACCTCCTCCTGAGGATCGTCAACATTATCAGTAGGCGGATTGATGGGGAGAACAGGGCTGTCCTGGTTTCCCGTGCAAGCTGTCAATGCCATGGTGGCAAAGACAGTGGCAATCAGAAATTTGATTCTATTCATGATGTTCTGTTATTTTAAAATGTATTTCTTATTGTTCTTGATGTACAGGCCCTTGGTGGGAGCTTCGACGCGCTGACCACGAAGGTTGTAGATGATGCTGTCGTCCTCATCGGCGAAGGTCACCTTGTCGATAACAGTCGCACCATTTTCTTCGAGACTGTAACCACGGGTAGAGGCATTGGTCTTCGGGATGGCGAGCCATGCACGATGAGCTTCGATCTTGAAGGCTGCACCGCCCTCTGCACCCCAATACCAGCCGAACACATTCTGACTGCTTGTGCCGGAATGACCATAGGCGAGCTTGTAGAACAGGCAGTTCTTGGCGTCGGCCGTAGTGGTTGTGGCCTCGTCGCTACCCATGAGCAGGTTCACACCGAGTTGGATGCCCGTCATGCCAGTGGGCTTAAGGATGTAGGTACCACCTTTCTTATTATCAGACTTCAGCATGACGGCTGTTCCTGCGGGGATGGCATAGGGTGCCTCCTTGTAGGTCAGGGCATCGGTAGTAGCCGAGGTAACGATATAGGCCTTCAGACCATCGGGCAATGCGTAGCTGGTCTTCGAGTCATAGAAGGTGGCATAGCCGGCATCCGACAGAGTAACCTCTGCGGGTGTAGCCATTTCGATGACAGCCTCAGGACCGAATCCACCCATGGCGTTGGCAGCACGGACGGCAATACAATCCATGTCAGCAATGAGGTCTTCATCGATGCTGTAGCTTGAATCCTCAGTGAAGCCTGCCAGCTGATCGTTCACGAAGATGGCATAGGCGATGGCACCATCGTTGGCAGGTCTCCAGCTGACGACGCCATTCTCAAACTTGACATCGGCGGGAGCACCTACCTGCTTTGTCAGCGTGGCGGGATCCCACTGCTTCTCGAGGTTCTCAGAGAACATCATCTGATAGGTATAGCCAGCAGCCTGCTCGGCATTGATGATGGTCTGGAACTCACCGCCATGCGACTTGATGATGTTCGACTCGGGGGTGATGTTCTTGCCAGTAGCGTCCATCGTATTGAACTCACCGAAGAACACAGGATCAGTATTGTTCATACCCTTCTCAATCCAGCGCGAGGCAATGAGCGTAGCAGCGGCATTGTCGTCGAGTGTGGTGTTCAGGTAGACCGTGATAGGCTGGTTGTTCCAGGTACGTCCGAAGTTCCAGGTGCCATTACCCTCTGCGAGGTCGACCACGTTACAGTTGTCGAAAACATAGCCGAACTTCACTGTTCCGCGAGGAGCAACAACGGTACGGCTTCCCTTAAGGTCGAGCTGACGGGGCTCCAGGGTGAGCGTGGTGTTCTGGAAGCGTACATCGCCACCACCGCAGATGAAGTCAACGGTACCGTGGATGTCGCAGTCCTCGTAATACGACTGCATGTTGTCGTTCGAGCTGTAGTAGGTATCCTGATAAGAGAGCATACGGACATTCTTGGCGATGGTGCGGTTACCGGCATCGTTGATGACGGCAGCACGTCCGCCCACCTGCTTGTTGTCGAGGGCTCCATAGTAGTCGAGGGCGTTCTGCAATGTGATATCCTGCAGATAGAGGTTCGTACCGCTGACGTTGAACATGTCGGCGCTGCCGAGTCCCTCGATGCTCTTGTCGGGAGCCGTCACGATGATGGTATTCTCCATCGACTGTCCGATGATTGAGATGTTATGTCCGCTGATAGCGGTCTTCACGGTCTCGCCGAGGTCGTAGAGGCCATCGGGCACGAAGATGAATGAGCGTTCAGCATCCTTGTCGGCGTTAGCACCGTTGACGATCTCAAGTACCTCGATAAGGCTCTCGGCACTGCCGGGCTTCACGAAGTACCAACGGCCTTCACTCACGTAGTTGGTCTCAGTGGTGTTGACGATCTTCACGCCGTGGAGATACATCTCACCCTCAGTATTGAGTTTCAGGGTGATGGTGCCGGCCTCGCCCTCATAGTTGAAGGCGACGATCTCTGCATCCACATCCTCGTTGTTCTTACCAGGCAGGGTGCCGATCTCCTTACCGTTGGCGTCGGTGATGATGATGTCACCGGCATTGCCGTAGCGGCAGAGGGTCAGCGAGATGATGGCCTTCGGACCAACGAGCAGGTCGATCTTATTGTTCTCGTCGGCCTTGAATGCCCAGCCGTGCTGAGCGTCGTGCCAATAGAAGCTGCCGGAAGGATTGAAGGCCTCGTGGTCAGCGGGATCAAAGAGCTTGTCTGTCAGATCGAAGGTGTACTTCTTATAGGTGCTGGGCTGTTCGATCTCCGTAGCGACGGCATAGAGTGTGATGTCGCTGGTGACGACATCGTCAACAGTCCACTTCTCACCACCGGCGGTCTTCAGGAACCAGCCGCGTACCTTCATGTCCTCAGGGGCAGTAGCGGTGTTGTAGTCAACATCAAACTGGCCGATGGTCTCGTCCTTCTCACGAGTGAACTCACCAAGGACAGTCTGCTTGTCGGTGTCGATGTAAGTCAGCGTGAAGTCGGGCTTCTGCACGAAGGTCAGCGTGTACTCAACGTTGGTCTCGCCGTAGGTCATCGGGATGGTAGCCACACATTGGGTAGCGTCGCCCACATAGCCGATGATGCCTACCTCGCCCTTCTTGGCCGTGGCCTCGATGGGGTTGGTCTCGCCGATCATGGCGACCTTCTTCGAGAGCTCGATCTTAGCCTCATAGGCATCGTCGAAGATCTTCTCGGCAGAGAACTCCTCGCCGTTGATGGTCACGGTAGCGAGCATGGGCACTTCTTTCTCCGTGCCGCTCAGTGTACCCTCGATGACGATGTCGCCGAAGCCGATCTGCTTGCCGCTCTGCAGGTGATAGAGGTTGATGAGCAGTGCGCACTTGCCCTCTGCGGGAGTAGCACCCTCAATGTCGTATGACAGTTCGCTGACACCGTCGTTACGCTCAGGCTTCACACCCTGGGCCAGTAAGACGGTGGTCTTGTCGGGATTCTCCCAAGAGAAATCGAGCAGACCGTTGTCCGTTCCGAAACGGGTGGTCTTCAGCGATACTTTCTTCGGAGTGAAGGTCAGGCCGAAGTTCGGCTGGATGATAAAGCGGATGGCATTGCTCTCGTCGGCTGCCGTGCCGCCCTCTTCCTCATTCTGCTGGGTCTCGGGCATGAACTGTGTCTGGTTCTGACGGGCACCATAGATGGAGAGGTTGCTACCATAGGTCACCTTACTGGTCACGAAGTAGTCGGTAGCGTCGCCGAAGTCAGCCTTCTGGCCCTCAGTGCCAAGACTGAAGGCGAAGTTGGCAGTCACAGGCTCGTTGTCGAGGGTAGCCAGTTCGTGCTCACCGCTGCCCTTGCCGTGGTTGCCGATGGCCACGCTGTGGATATACATCTCACCGCCCGACTCCATGACGAGGGAGAGGGTAGTGGGCTCACCTTCATACTCGAACTTGGCTACACCGCCGTCGGCATCCGACTTAGCAGGCAACGAACCGATGGTCTCACCAGTCTTTGTATCGACAACGGCGATGTTAGTACCATTGCCGTATTGGCAGTTGACGATGGTGATCGTGGCATCGCCGCCAACCACCAGGTTGATCTTCTCGCCGTTGTAGAAAGCCCATCCGTGAGAAGCGTCGTGATAGTAAGCTTTGTCGCCCACGATCTCAATGCACTCATGATCGGCAGGATCGAAGTTGACATCTGCTAGGTTGTAAGAATAGGTGGCTGTGGGAGTTGCAAACTCAATAGCTGTGGCAACGGCATAGAGCGACAGATCGCCCTCTACCAGGTCTTCCACTTTATATTTCTTGCCACCCTCGGGCTTGGTGAACCAGCCACGGAAGGCGCCACCATCGAGAGCTGTGACGTCATTAACACCAAAGGCAAACTCGCCAATGGGCTGCTGGCCCTTGACTGTCTGGGTACCGATGACGGTCGTACCGTCGAAATCATAATAGGTGAGGGTGTACTCAGCGTTGAGTGCTGCAATCTCCTCTTCTGTCAATGCACTGACGGCCACGAAGGGACAATAGTCCATACCGGTGATAGTCAGGGTTGTTGCCTCGCCCTGGTAGTAGAGCACATCGACATTGTTCTTGTCGTTCTTCCAGCAGCCGGGGCCGTTGGGAGTCTTCGTGGCTACCACATTGCCAGCAGCATCGGTCACGTTGATGGTGGCAGGGCTGTAGGTGCACTGTCCGACGGTGATCTTCACGTTCGAGGCATTGGGCACCACCACTTGCAGGTTGGTGCAGCCATGCTCGCTGTGGAACTTACCACTGACGGTGGCCACAGCACTGGCGTCATCGGCAGCCACACGGCTAACGGTTCCGTCGTCGGCAACGGCCACGCCAAAGTTAATCGCTGTTCCTTGGACTTGCTCATCGGCCGTCAACAGGGTTCCGTCTTGGTTGTTGACGATGACACTGAAGTCCTTGAAACCGTCTGCCCGGCTCACTATCGCAAGCATCAGCAGGAGGCACAGAGTGCCCAGTCGTTTCATTTGTTTGGTCATAATGCTTTTGTTAATTGTTAATGTAATAATATAATAGGTGAAACTCCGGCAAAGTTAGCCATTATTCTGTGATCTCTGTAGTTTCTGTGTGAGTTTTTATTCGTAAACGTTTACGTAGTAAAGGGTTAGAAAACATTTGGCCAGACGGGCGCGATTCCCTAATTTTGCAGATGGTGACGATACTTATTATACGACATGATATTCTATTTCTCAGGAACAGGTAATACGCGTTGGGTGGCAGGGCAGATAGCCGAGGCCATTGGAGAAGAGTTGCTGTATATACCCGACCTCATCAGAGAGGGACTCTTTGAGTTCCAGGTGAGGGCAGGGGAGCGCATTGGCTTCTGCTTTCCCACACATGGTTGGCAGCCTCCGAGAATCGTGAGAGACTTCATCAGCAGGTTAGTGCTAAAAGGGTATGAGAATGCTTTCTGCTGGGCATTGACCACTTGTGGCGACAATATGGGCGAGTGTATGACTATCCTGAACAAAGACCTGGCGCAGAAGGGATTACGGGCTGAAACGCTCTACTCCGTCATTATGCCCGAGTCGTATGTCTGTCTGCCTTTCATGTATACGGATACCAAGGAGAAGGAGGCTGCGAAAATTGTCCATGCCCGTCGGCAGTTGTCGGAAATAATCGCCACCATCAAGGACTACCGGAAGGGCGTCATCTCTTTAGAAAAGGGAGCCACCCCTCGCCTCTATTCCTATGTCATTGGCGGTTATTTCAACAAACGGATGATTACGGACAAGAAGTTCATGGTCGATACCGATGTCTGCATCCAGTGTGGCAAGTGTGCGAAGGTCTGCCCTGTCGACAATATCGAGGGAACCCCGCCCCAATGGCTCCATAACGGCCAGTGTACCTGCTGCCTCGCCTGTTACCACTATTGTCCCGTCCATGCCATCAATTACGGTAGTATCACCCGCAAACGCGGGCAATACCACTTTACCGATAAATCATAAAAAAATGAAACGAATAAGACTACTATTCTTTTTCTGCTTATCACTTTTCACTTGTCACTTATCGCTCCCCGCGATAGGCCAGACTCAGTATTTCTATACCTCTGAAAAACTTTCGAGCAATCAGATTACACAGATTTGTCGTGATCAGGTTGGTTATATCTGGGTTGGAACAGAGTTTGGTCTGAATAAGTACGATGGTTATCGTTTTACTAATTATTTCCATGAGACAGACAATGCCACCACCATCAGTAGCAATGTCATCTCTTTCCTCTTTGTCGACTCACGAGGAAACCTTTGGGTGGGAACGCAGAAAGGTCTGGATCGTTATGATGATGCCAACGACCAGTTTATACACGTAGGATTGGAAGGTGCCAAAGGTGTGCCCCGTATCAACTATATCCTGCAGGAAGACGAGTATCATCTGCTGATTGGAACGGCCGGCTATGGACTGTTCCGTCTTGATATCCGCGATGACAGCAGTCAGAAGCTGGAAGGCTATGCCAAGGGCGATACCAACTATTTCAGCTATATCTTTATCGATGAAGAGGGCGCTTTTTGGAAATCTGGCCATGGTAGTACTATCAG
>Ga0310696_10004997_pt1 | contig 16117 bp, 10 predicted proteins | sample AusTroGonzalo_MG_4_FD_203885 | JGI IMG/M metagenome (GOLD analysis project Ga0310696, IMG submission 203885) | Bovine rumen microbial communities from tropical cattle in Woodstock, Queensland, Australia - Gonzalo_02 (v2) (version 2) | ecosystem: Host-associated > Mammals > Digestive system >...
CATGTTAGAACCGATCATACCACCGGCACCAACAATCACCAATTTCTCGTCTGTTAGAAAAGCCATAATTGTATTTTTAAATTGTTTATCTAAAGTGCTGCAAAGTTACAAAAAAGAACTCATATAATGCAGTTTTTTATTATTAATCTGTGTTAATCGTATCATTTTCTGCTGCTTATTTCGTACCTTTGTAATCTCGAAATTACAAAATCAGATAAAGATGACTGTCAATCAACGAATTGAAGCCCTCCGCGAGGTTATGAAGCGCGAGCATCTTGCTGCGTTTATATTCCCAAGTACCGACCCTCATCAGGGCGAATATGTGCCCGATCATTGGAAAGGACGCGAGTTTATTTCCGGCTTTAACGGATCTGCCGGAACAGCTGTCGTAACACTAAACTCAGCAGCACTATGGACTGATTCCAGATATTTCATTGCAGCTGAGGAACAACTAAAGGGCACACAGTTCCGGTTGATGAAACTAAAAGTTGCTGGCACGCCAACAATAGCCGAGTGGATCAGCAAGGAATGTGGAGCTGGTGCTGAGGTAGCTGTTGATGGAATGGTTAACTCAGCAAGTTTTGTTAAAGAATTAATTGCCGATCTTCGTCAACAAGGTGGTATCACACTTCGCACAAACTTAGATCCATTAGCCCAGATATGGAAAGATCGTCCTACAATCCCAGATAATCCTGTTGAGATTTATCCCCTGAAATATACAGGCGAGAGTTGTAGCGATAAGATAACACGTATCCGCAAGGCCCTTCGCGAAGTTCATGCCGATGGCATGCTGATGTCGGCTCTTGATGATATTGCCTGGACTTTAAACCTACGTGGAGCTGATGTTCATTGCAACCCTGTGTTTGTTAGCTATCTGCTCATTTCTTCTAAAGATGTTACTTTATATATAAATAAGGTAAAACTTACTCCACAGGTTGAGACCTATCTTGAGTCTGAAGGTATAGGAGTGGCACCTTACGAGGATGTAGCCAAGGGACTGAAGGATTACTTTGAATACAACATTCTTCTTGACCCCAACGAGGTAAACTATACGCTATACAAACAGGTTAGACGTGAAATAATCGAAGCAGAGTCGCCTGTTAAACGTATGAAAGCCATCAAGAACCCAACTGAAATAGCGGGTTTTAAATCTGCGATGCTGAAAGATGGCATCGCAATGGTTAAGTTCTTGAAATGGTTAAAACCTGCTGTAGAAGAAGGAGGCCAGACAGAAATATCTGTAGATAAAAAACTTACATCGCTTAGAGCAGAACAGCCGGACTTCCGCGACTTATCTTTCGATACTATCGCAGGCTATCAGTCTCATGGTGCTATCATACACTACGAGGCTACTCCTGATACCGACATCCCTTTAAAACCTGAAGGATTCCTGCTACTTGATAGTGGCGCACAATATCGTGATGGCACCACAGATATCACTCGAACCATCGCCTTGGGGCCATTGACCGAAGAACAGAAACACGTATATACTCTTGTACTAAAAGGACACATACAGATAGAACTCTGCAAGTTCCCTTCAGGTGCAAGTGGCACGCAGATTGATATACTTGCACGCCAGGCATTATGGCGTGAGGGATTAAACTATCTGCATGGCACAGGTCACGGCGTGGGCACATATCTTAATGTTCACGAAGGTCCTCATCAGATTCGTATGGAGTGGAAGCCCGCACCATTGGTGGCAGGAATAACGGTAACAGACGAACCAGGCATATATCTCGAGGGGAAATTTGGCGTTCGCATAGAAAACACTTTGCTGATTACTCCATACAAAGAAACAGAATTTGGAAAGTTCCTTCAGTTTGAATCGCTAACCCTTTGTCCCATCGACAAGACGCCAATCATAAAGAAACTTCTTCTGCAAGAGGAAATCGACTGGTTAAACGAGTATCATAAGCAGGTATACGATATTCTTTCTCCTCATCTCAATGACGAAGAAAAAGCATGGCTAAAAGAAGCTTGTGAGAAACTATAATAATATTAGTGAAGGGTAGCCACTACGTATTCTGATTGCGTGCCGATGCGGAACTTCCCGCCCCAGATGCCTATGCCCGATGAGACATAAAAGTGGGTGTGGCCACGCCGATGACTACCCCACGAACATTCGTAGATTCGATCAGTAATCCATGATATTGGCCATACCTGTCCACGATGGGTGTGACCACTTAGTTGGAAGTCAACAGCTGCGGCCTCAGCTCGATCCAAGTTGTAAGGCTGATGGTCGAGAACAATTGAGAATTTTGATTTCTGAATATAGTGTTCAAAATCCTTGATGGGTTTGCGTCGCATGTTGGTACGATCATCGCGACCTATGATAACAATACTGCTATCGATAACAGCAGCCTCATCAATAAGCAGATGAATTCCTGCATCCTTATAGAACTGCTTTGCTCCAGGAACACCTGAATAGAACTCATGATTACCCAAGCATGCATAAACAGGAGCCTTGAGCCTACGGAACTCTTCATACATCCGTTCTTCGATAATCGGACGCATACTACCATCGATGATATCACCTGCAATCAGAATAAAATCAGGATTTTCAGCATTAATTATATCAACCCAACGAGCTAACTCTTTGCGAGGGTTATGATAGCCGATATGCAGGTCGCTGGCCATCACAATCTTATATTCGCGAGACAAGGGATTCTGCGACCTAATCTCCAACGGAACGCGTACTTTATTATTATAATGCAGATTGCCATAAACAAAGATGCCAAGCAGCAAAACAAAGATACCCAATGCGGTGTAACCATTATTATAGATAAAATTCTTCGGCACGAGATGGACCAAACGGCCCAAGTCGAGCAGAAGAAATATCATTACTAGATATAGTAGCACAATGATTGAGGATGTTCCTATCTCGTATGCCATCTGCGCAACAGATAGCGGCATGCCATCGAAAGCACGTCGGAAGTTCAAGAACAGCATGGCAAAACTCAGCACACCTACTGCTATGACAAGCGACTTCCACAAGGATGACAGCGGCAACATAATCCAAACATGCCAGGCAATATAGGCTATAGCCACTAATGGCAATACAAGAATCATCAACATCCACATAGATTTCATATATTAAGTCTAGAGCGAAACGGCAGAAAGCACCTTGCCTGTAGCACCTGACTGACCTTTAACAAAGTGACCTGCTTTGCGACCCTGCTCGTTAAGATAGTTAGCATCGGATGCAAATTTATCCATCTGCGAAGCGAACTCCTCGTAGCTGTTAATCTCAAATCCTCCACTGGTCTTAAGCCCCTGAGCCTCTTGGAACTTCTGGTTATTTGGACCGAAGAATACGGGCACATCCCAAACAGCAGCCTCAAGAAGATTGTGAATACCAACACCAAAGCCGCCACCAACATAAGCCACATTGCCATAGTGGTATATGCTCGACAACAAGCCGAAACAGTTAATAATCAACACCTCAGCATCCTGTACATTCTCAACTGTAGCCTCAGTATAGCGGACAACCTTGCGACCTTCAAGCAACTTCTCAATCTGTTTCAAGTGATCTTCGCCAATAACATGGGGAGCGATAATCAGCTTCCAATTCAAGTGAGTATTAGAATACTTGATAAAGATTTCCTCATCTGGAGGCCATGACGAACCTGCAACAAACACTTGTGGAGCATCCTTAACAAAAGCCTCAACAATGGGTAGTTGCTTGGCAGCATCCTTTATCTGCAGGACGCGGTCGAAACGGGTATCGCCAACAACATCAACATTTGTGATGCCAATCTTTGCCAAGAGTTCCTTACTAACCTCATTCTGAACAAAGAAATGGGTAAAGCAGTTGAGCACTCTACCATACTGGCGGCCATACCACTTAAAGAAAACCTGCTCTGGGCGGAAAATGCTAGACACACTATAAACAGGGATATTGCGATGCTTAAGTATGTGCAGATAGTTATACCAGAACTCGTATTTTATAAAGAACGCCATAACAGGGCGTACTGTGCGCAGGAATCTGCGGGCATTGGTAATTGTGTCTAGCGGCAGATATGTAATGATATCTGCGCCTTCGTAGTTTTTGCGTACCTCATAGCCTGAAGGCGAGAAGAACGTGAGCAGGATCTTATATTCTGGATGATCCTTGCGCAACTGCTCCATAAGCGGACGTCCCTGTTCGAACTCACCCAACGAGGCTGCGTGGAACCAAACATACTTTGCATTTGGATCCACATTCTCGCGGAGGATTCGGAAAGCGTCGCGCTCACCACGCCACATCTTGCGCACCTTCTCGTTGAAGCGGCTATAAATAGCCACTCCAAGAAGATACAGATATATTATCAGGTTGTAAATCATTAGCCTAGTACTTCAATAGCGCGTTTCATTCTGGCAATTGTCTCCTCTTTACCAAGGAAGGCAGAGATATCAAACATACCAGGGCCCTTACCCTCGCCTACGAGAGTGAGTCGCCAAGCGTTCATCACATTGCCAAGTTTATACTCCTTCTGTTCAACCCAAGCGTGAACAATCTGTTCCTGGTTCTCGAGCGAGAAATCGTCGATACCCTCAAGAACACTGATAAGCTCTGTCATAACCTGAGCCGAGTCTTCCTTCCAACGCTTCTTGGCTGTCTTCTCATCATAAGCTGTTGGAGCCTCGAAGAAAAATGAGCACAATGGCCAAAGCTCATGAACAAAAGATACGCGATCCTTCATCATCTCAGTAACCTTAAGAACACGCTCAGATGTCTCATTTGGGCAATGCTCCTTTACGATTGGCTCGAAGAGGGCAGCAATCTCCTCGTTAGACTTCTTGAGTATATACTCATGGTTGAACCAAACAGCCTTCTCGAATGCGAACTTTGCACCAGCTTTTGAGCATTTGCTGATATCGAAAAGAGGAACAAGCTCATCGAGTGAGAAAATCTCCTGCTCTGTACCAGGATTCCATCCTAACAGAGCAAGGAAGTTGATAACAGCCTCGGGGAAATAGCCATCCTCACGATAACCACGAGAGGTTTCACCACTCTTAGGATCCTTCCAAAGCAATGGGAATACAGGGAATCCAAGACGGTCACCATCTCGCTTAGAAAGCTTACCCTTACCATCTGGCTTAAGCAGCAATGGCAGGTGAGCAAACTGCGGCATAGTGTCGGCCCATCCGAAAGCTTGATAAAGCAATACATGCAATGGAGCCGAGGGCAACCACTCCTCACCACGGATAACGTGAGAGATTTCCATCAGGTGGTCGTCAACAATATTTGCCAAATGATAAGTTGGCAATTGGTCGGCACTCTTATAAAGAACCTTATCATCAAGGATATCACTCTTTACACGAACCTCTCCACGAATCAGGTCATTAACCAATACTTCCTGTCCTGCCTCAATTTTGAAACGAACAACATACTGCTTACCCTCAGCAATCAGCTTATCAACATCCTCCTTAGGGAGTGTCAATGAGTTGCGCATCTGGCCACGGGTGTGGCAGTCGTACTGGAAGTTCTGGATTTCAGCGCGCTTTGCCTCTAACTCCTCAGGGGTATCGAAAGCAATGTATGCCTTATCGGCATCGAGCAACTGCTGAACATATTTTTTATAGATATCACGACGCTCGCTCTGGCGATATGGACCTTTGTCACCACCAAAGCTTACACCCTCGTCGAATTTTATACCAAGCCACTTAAACGACTCGATGATATATTCCTCGGCACCTGGTACGAAACGATTAGAATCGGTATCCTCAATGCGGAAAACCAGGTCGCCACCATGCTGCTTGGCAAACAGATAATTATACAAGGCGGTACGCACACCGCCGATGTGCAACGCACCCGTTGGACTAGGTGCAAAACGTACTCTTACTCTTCTTTCTGACATACTTTTATTAAATTTGTGTGCAAAGGTACAAAAAAGTTGAGAATTTTTTTGTATTTTTGCACCATAATTGCATAAATTACATAGAAATGAGTAGTTTTAACATCAAAAACGACCTAACTTGGCGTGATTTTCTTATCAGATTAGGTCTAATCATCATAACCGTAGCCATCATCGTTTGGATGATGCCACGTAGCAGTCAGAATAATTTCAAGATAGAAAAAGGTCGTCCTTGGATATATGCTGACCTAAAAGCACCATTCGACTTCCCCATATATAAAAGTGACGAGGCAGTTAAGGCCGAACGTGACAGTTTGATGAAGCAATATGAACCCTACTATATTCTTAACAACGAGATTGTTGGAAGACAATTGCGACAATTCTCCAAAGACTATTCAAATGGCATCCCAGGTCTTAACAACGACTATCTTAGCATAATCTCCAACAGGATACGCCGATTATACGAGCAGGGCATAATGAGTAACTCTGATTATGCAAAGTATAGTAGAGACACAACTAAATTTGTGCGTATTGTAAACGGGAAGCATGCCACGAGCATACAGATAAGCAAAATTTATTCAGTTGTTTCGGCCTACGAACAGATTTTTGAGGACGAGGTTTTGGCAGCACATCGCGAGATACTGCAAAAATGCAATCTTAACGACTATATAACCCCAAACCTTACATACGACAAAGAACGTAGCGAAGCCAGTCTGAACGACCTACAGAACAGCATCCCATTAGCAAGCGGACTGGTTCAGCGAGGCGAGAAGATTATTGACCGCGGCGACATTGTAGACGAGAAGACTTACAACAAACTGCTATCGTTCAAGAAAGAGATGGAACGTCAGAATGTGGATCAAGAGAAGATCCGCCTGAATATTATGGGACAGATACTGTATACTGCAATACTGATTACCTGTTTCACTATATTCCTGACACTATTCAGAAAAGATTATTTCGAGAAGGTTAGGTCTACAGCCATGATATATGCGCTGATTATACTGTTCACCATTATCGCCTCGATGATGGTGATACATAGTGTTCTACACGTTTACATAGTACCATTTGCAATGGTTCCTATCTTTATACGTGTGTTCATGGACTCCAGAACAGCCTTTATGGCCCATGCCACAATGATACTTACTTGTGCATGTTTCCTACAATATCCATTAGAATTTGTTGCAGTAGAACTTGTAGCCGGATTGGTTGCAATCTTCTCACTCCGCGAGTTATCAAGCCGTTCGCAGCTATTCTGGACAGCAGTCTCTGTCACCCTCGCTGCAATACTTACCAATCTTGCACTTGATTGGATACGCATCAACGACCTTGCTAAGATAAGCTATAGCGAATACAACTATCTGGTTATCAACGGAGTATTACTTTTCTGCTCATACCCCCTACTCTATGTCATCGAGAAAGCATTCGGCTTCACATCGAACATCACTCTTATCGAGTTGTCGGACATGAACAAAGAACTTCTCCGTAAGATGAGTGAGGTTGCACCAGGCACATTCCAGCACTCTATACAGGTAGGTAATCTGGCAGCAGAGATAGCAAACAAGATTGGAGCAAAAAGTCAATTGGTACGTACAGGTGCTCTTTATCACGACATTGGCAAGATAGTTAATCCAATATACTTTACCGAGAACCAATCGGGCGTCAATCCACATGAGAAGATGGAGAACATTGACAGCGCTCAGATGATTATCAGTCACGTTACCGAAGGTACAAAATTAGCAGAGAAATACAATCTACCGAATGAAATAAAAGACTTTATTACAACCCATCACGGACAAGGAAAGACAAAGTACTTCTACGTTCAATATAAGAACGCTCATCCTGATGAGGACGTTGACGATTTGCTCTTTACCTATCCTGGTCCTAATCCGTTTACCAAAGAACAAGCAATATTGATGATGGCTGATACCGTAGAAGCAGCATCGCGTTCACTGCCCGACTATACAGAGAGGTCAATCCGCGATTTGGTTGAGCGTCTGATTGATGGTCAAGTAGCCGATGGTTACTTTAGAGATTGCCCTATCACCTTCCGTGATATAGCATATGCAAAAACAGTTCTTATTGAGAAGCTCAAGACCATTTATCACACTCGCTTGAGTTATCCTGAACTGAAGAAGTAAAACAAAACCTGCACAAACACACCCAAAAGTGTGCAAAAACTGCACACTTTTGCACATTTGTGCAGGTTTCTGTGCAATTTTCGTTAAACTTCGTTAACTTTGTGTGCGCAGACATAAGATTTTAAAACAATACGTATACCTTTGCAGCCGATTTTTAAAAAATTGTTTAAAAGATGAAAAAGATTAATGCATTGCTGGCCGGCATAATGCTGACAGCAGCAACAACAACAGCCACAGCAGGTGGCATCTTAACCAACACCAACCAGAGTATCGACTTTTTGCGTAATCCAGCGCGAGACGCAGCTATTGGTCTCGATGGAGTATACAGCAACCCCGCAGGTGTAGCATTCCTACCTGAAGGATTCTACCTTGGCATTAACTGGCAGTACGCTCATCAGACACGTACAATCCAGTCAACCAATCCTGCTTTTGCACTTGGCAAAAAGAATGGAGGTCTTGGTACAAAGACCTTCGAAGGTGTAGCCGATGCACCATTTATTCCATCACTTCAGGCTGCTTATAATAAAGGGAACTGGAGTATACAGTTCAATTTCTCAGTTCCTGGAGGTGGCGGTTCATGCGAATTTGCCGATGGTCTGGGATCATTTGAGAGTGTAGTAGGCAACATTGCCAGTCAGCTCAGTCCTCTGGGTGCTACTGGTTACGATATGGACGGCTATATGCAGGGACGCCAGTACTACTTTGGTTTCCAGCTTGGTGCAGCCTATAAGATTACGCAAAACCTTTCTGTATATGGTGGTCTGCGACTTCTATACGGTACAGCTACTTACAAGGCTAAGATCAGCAACATCATGGTTAATACTGCTAATGGTTATCTTGACTTTGGAAGTTTCCTGCAGGGTGCTTCAACAACTGTTGACGCTGGTATCAGCCAAGTAAACGCAGGCCTCACTCAGGTTGCAGCAGGTATAGCTCAGTATGAAGCAGCAGGCGCAACAGTACCAGCAGAGTTAATAGCACAGCAAACTTATCTAAACACCCAGCTTGCCCAGCTGGAAGGTACCAAACAGAGCCTCAACTCTCTGCAGAAGTACTCTCAGGGCGTTAACCTGCTCTGCAACCAGTCAAGCGTAGGTGTAGCTCCTGTAATCGGCATCGACTATAAGGTAGGTAAATTCAACTTTGCAGCCAAATACGAGTTCAAGACTGAAATTCATATGAAGAATGAGTCTACCGTTAACGAGGCAAGTGAGATTCCAGCAGTCAACAAGTTCCGCGATGCAGAGAAGATTGACGAGGACTCTCCTGCACAGTTGGCTTTAGGCGCAATGTGGAACATCAGCGATGATATCCGTCTGAACCTGGGTTATCACCACTTCTACGATACCAACGTGAACTGGTATAACAACACTCAGGACCTGCTGGATGGTGGTACAAACGAGTATTTGGCTGGTATAGAATGGGATCTAACAGATAAGCTGACCATCAGCGGTGGTACACAGCTCACCCGCTATCAGCTAACTGATAAGTATATGAATGACATGTCGTTCGTAGTAAACAGCTACAGCCTTGGCTTTGGTTTCAACTACAAGGCATCAGACAACATAACTCTGAAGGCTGCATATTTCCAGACAAACTACGATCATTACAAGCGCAACGACTATCCACAGGCAGGTGTAAGCGATGACTACACACGTACCAACCGAGTTCTTGGTATAGGTTGCGAACTGAAGTTCTAAGAATAGATTATAGCGGATCTACATCATAGTAGATCTGAAGCGACGAATAGCGCTTGTCTTGTAGCATCTGCTGCTGGGCAAGCGCTAAATATTTACGAACTTCCGACATATTGATGCCTAGTTCTAACTTTATAATAAGCTTACGGATAGACAGAGATTTAACTTTGGCAATAGATGGTTTATCAGGACCAATAACTCTTGACGAGAACCATTGGCGCAACCTGCTGGCCATCTCGATACCCGCAGTTTCGGCCACAGCATCAGAGCGATGTTTAAGGTATACGTATATCAAACGACGATAAGGAGGATAATTAAATTGCTGTCGCTCTGCAATTAACGAGCGATAGAAACCTGCATAGTCATTCTGAACCACCTGTTGGATAAGCGGAATATTTGGTGACTTAGTCTGCAGTATTACCAGGCCCTGCTTGCCTTTACGTCCTGCTCTACCACTAACCTGAGCCATCATCATGTATGCGTGTTCGAAAGCACGGAAGTCGGGATAGTTCAACAGGTTATCAGCATTCAATATTCCAACTACAGACACCTTATCAAAGTCGAGACCTTTAGATATCATCTGCGTACCTATCAACAGATTTGTACGACCAGAAGAGAAGTCGCTTATTATACGTTCATAGGCATTTCGAGTACGAGTAGTATCAAGGTCCATACGAGCGATATGAGCCTCTGGGAAGATATCGCGCACCTGATCCTCAATCTTCTCTGTACCATAACCCTTTGTATGCAACTCACGACATCCACAAGCAGGGCACTCTGTGGGCACCTGATAGGTATACCCGCAGTAATGACAGGTAAGCTGGTTCATGTTGCGATGCAACGTCAGCGACACATCGCAATGCTGGCAATGAGGTACCCATCCGCATTGTTTACACTCAATCATAGGAGCATAACCTCTGCGATTCTGGAAGATTATGGCTTGTTCGCCACGTTCCAACGCCTCGCGAACCTTACTTAATAATAATGGAGAGAACGGACCATTCATCATCTTGCGATGTTGCAGGTCCTTTATGTCAACCACTTGAATCTCAGGCAACTCTATTCCCTTGTACCTTTGGAAGAGTTCTACAAGTCCGTATTTGCCAGTCTTGGCATTATGATAGGTCTCGAGCGATGGGGTTGCTGTGCCCAAAAGGGTCTTTGCTCCATACATCTGAGCCAGCATGATAGCAGCCGAACGGGCATGATAACGTGGTGCTGGGTCTTGTTGTTTATATGAAGTTACATGTTCCTCGTCGATAATAATCAGCCCTAAGTTCTGGAAGGGCAACAATACTGCACTACGGGCGCCAAGTATCACATCGTATGGATGACCAGAAAGTTGTTTCTGCCATATCTCAACACGCTCAGCATCAGAGTATTTGCTATGATATATGCCTAAACGATTACCAAACACACGTTGCAATCGCTGCATCATCTGAACCGTAAGGGCTATCTCAGGCAAAAGATAAAGCACCTGCTGATGTTTATCGAGGGCTTGCTGAATAAGATGAATATAAATCTCAGTCTTTCCGCTCGAAGTAACTCCATGCAGCAGAGTAACATTCTTCTGGAGGAACGAGAACTGTATCTGATTGAATGCCTCCTGCTGAGGCTGGCTAAGAGGTTTAATGTTTTCAGGATGCGGATCGCCACCATAATTAAGACGGCCAACTTCTTTATCGTACGTCTCCAGCAAGCCACGCTGAACCAGAGCATTGACTGTCTGCAAACTATGTCCCTCGTTCAATAGCTCATCGCGGGTTAGTTCTGTTTGAGCATCAGGCTCGTCATATCTATCCCATCCTGACAGTCCAAGGTAATCAAGGAATGCCTTCATCTGCTTGGGCGCACGCTGAAGCATATCAATGGCCACATGCAAAGCCTGTTCGTTGCGGAACTTTGGTGTAAGTTGGATGTATAGCTCCGTCTTAGGTTTGTATCCATCCTCAGCTTTAAGACCGGATGGCAGGGCTGCCTTATACACCTCGCCAATGGGCGACATATAGTAATCGGCTATCCATTGCCATAGTTTCAGTTGATTATCAGTAACTATCGACTCCTCATCCATTACCTGAACGATGGGTTTTACCTCGTAGTCCTCTGGTTTATTGTTATGCAGACCTGCCACAATGCCCATATACTTCTTGCTGCGGCCAAAGGTTACAAGCACACGCATGCCAACACCTACAGTCATACCCTCAGGCACGCTGTAGGTAAACAACCCCGTAAGGGGCACAGGCAATATCACATCTGCATAGTTCATCTTAGGACAAAGAAAGCGCCTTAGTAAGGCGCTATATTTTTCCCAATAAGGGAATGCTTTATTCCCAACGTGGGAACATAATATTCCCAGTAAGGGAACAACTTATTCCCAGTAAGGGAATATTTTAGAAATAGTAAGCTACTGATATCTGCCAAGCATTAGCCTTAGCCTTGCCAATGGCAGTGTCCCATGTTGTTCCTAAAGCACTATTTACATCTACTTCACCAGTTGTTCCAAGAGCGATGTTATAGTTGGCAGAAACCTGAAGATGGTTAAGCAACATAAGTCCAAGACCAACATTAGCACTCAGGTTAGAATCCTTCAGGCGCCAATCAGCAACATTATTAATGATTTCTTTTGTCTTATCGCCAATAGCAAAGCCAAACTGAGGACCAGCAAAGATATATACACTGGCAGTAGAACCAAGACCAAATCCATAACGCAGGTTAATAGGAATCTGAATAGACTGCTGCTTAAGGGTCTCGTCAGAAACCTTAGCTGAACGCTGGTCGTAGAGGGCTGCAGCATCAATGCCAAGACCTACAACAGGAAGAGTAAACTTTACAGTTGGACCAATAAAGAAACCTGCCTGATTAGATTTGTCAGCTACACTATTGTCAAACTTCATGTTTGTAATGTTAAGACCACCCTTAACACCAAACTTTACCTGTGCCTGAGCAGCAACAGTAATAGTAGCAAGCAGCACTACCAAAGTTAAAATTTTCTTCATAACCTATTTATTTTAAATGTTAATGAATATTTCTACGGCTGCAAAGATACGAAAAAAGTTGGAATAGAGAAGGAAATATCCTATTTTTTTGGATTATCACCTTATTTTTCACCATTTAATGTCTTTGGCGGCGCACAGAAACTCTAGCAGAACTATTACTGCTACTTGATACTTTTTCTGATTTAGGCGACTTCTGTTTAGCAACTTTCACACCCTTGTTAGATGCTGGTTTATTTTTAGCAGCCTTAACTTTCTTGCCAGCCTTTGTATCGTTAACAGCAGCAATACTATCAAGAGAATCGCGCTTGGCAGGATCGCCAAAAATGGTTTTCTTAAAGGCTTCGAGTTCTGCCTCTATTCGTTTCTGCTCAGCTGTCATCTTATCCTTATCGCCATTGCAAAGCTGAGAAAGCGTCTTACCTTGGGCATTGTTGGTTTTATAAATCTTTCCACGATACATATTCATAGTAAAGAAATCGTCCATCGACACTTGGGCAGCATTGTTCATACCACTAACCATAACAGTCTGACGATTCAGGAATGGCTCCAGCTCGCTATACTTAACCCAGAAAAGTGGATACTGAGTAACCTGCTTTTCGCCATTATCATCGCTAAGTGAAAATGCATCTTCCTCAACCATTACAGGGCAGAGTGCCTGAACCTTAATATGGAATGAAGAGTTTGCCTGATCGTAATAAGCACTCTCTTTGAGATAGTACTTCTTTACATCTGCCGATGGTATATCGCTATTGTCGACTTTTATACGTCCGTTCTGTTCTTCAAAATGAATATGATAATCATGCAAAAGATTCTTCATATCAACCTTTGCCTCTTCAGTAAACACATCACTACCATCAGTAGGATACTCATAGATGGGGATATAGCCATTAAGCGCAAGCTTAAAGATATAGGTAAACAGGTTCAGCTGCTTGCCTTGCGGTTCTACTGGATAATAGAGTCCACCATTAGCATCCTCTTCTAATGATATCTCACGATAGATGTCACGACGCCATACAACTTCTTCAGGCATCTCTACTGCTGTAGGGAATGATATCTGCGCACGCATCGACATAGCTGAAGATGCAGAATTCTGCTTTGCTTTCTGCTGTTCCTGCTGCTGAGCCTTACGCTGAGGAGGCTGAGCAACGGAAACTGCTGCAAACAGCACGATGGTGAATAAGAAAAATACTCGTTTCATATATCTTATACCTTATTTATTTAACTATAACTTCCATAGGATTTGTAAGTGTACGCGTCAATCCATCAGGACCAACTACCGTTACTCTCGAAATATAGAATCTGCGGTTACGAGACAGCTTGCGGAAGGTATCTTTCTGACGACCAGAGAACTGTGCACCATCTGATGCCATAGGAACGGCATTACCCATATTATCGAAGAATACAGTTTCAAAACTCTGAACACGGAATGCAATGTCAAGAATACCATCGTCGATAGCAGCTCCAAGATGTTCAACAGCCACCAGCTGACTCTTTGCCAAAGCGCCTCCCTTATAACGAGCAGGATTGCCATGTTCGTCTTTCATAGAAATGAAAGGTGTAGGATCGGGCAGCTTGCGAACTCTAAAGGTATATTGTCCCATCTGCTGTGGATGGCCTGTATTGGTAGAAGTAACAGTTATTACTGCATTCTGGCCAATCTTAGATGGTTTAGCAATATACTTGCCAGGGCCAACAGCCTGAAGTGTGCCATTAGTCATCGATGCCTGAACCTTATTAAGAGGGACTCCTGGCACGCTGATACTTATAGGATTAGAGTATCCTGCATAAAGCATATTCATCAAATCGGCAGATACTGTAGCACTTGGCTCAACAACGGTATAATCCTGAGAGAATTCTCTGCGGATTCTTTCGCCATTTCCATTCACCATCTCCATATATCCCTTCAGAGTGAAATCACCAGTCTTACCACAAACGGTTTCGTACAGACCATTCTGAAGATTAAGTTTCTGCCCACCTATAAAGATGTCTGGCACCTGGGTAGTATCAACAGCTGCCATTACGATTCGTGCTGAGAATCTATCCCCCCTGACAATAGTCTTCGAGTTGGGGATAACAAAAGCATCAAGCAGGTTTACACGGATATCCTTAACATCGATATTCTGAACCAGTTTATGTAGCACTTCACCCTCTGCATAGCGTACGTCGCTCTGAAGTTTTGAGAGCAAAGTAACAGCAGCTGCAGCAGGCATCGACTCAAACATATATTCCTGCCAGTTCTTGCCCATAGCACGCTTTGGCACCTCGGTAGTAAGATTGCTGGCAATAATCTTACGCTGCTTCTCGTCAGTTACCATCGTAAGCATACGATTGCGGAATGAATTGATGGCATTATAGAGTTTCTGTCCCTGACCATTTGTTGGCGAAAGCATAACATAATTGGCAGGCTCCTGATCTTCTTTATTACGGATATTAGTGACATCGCCATCCTTTCCATCAGCCTCAACAACAATAGCCTGTTTCAAGCTGGCCGCAAAGTTATAGAGCGAATCACTCATCTGACGAACCTGCTGAGCCTTCTCATACCACTCCTTTGTCTTCTGCGGATTGGCTTTCATCTGCTGTTCGAAGGTCTCGTAGATAGCAAGATTCTCCTTCGACGAGTTGCTGGTTGTACGATTGAGACTTTCCTCCACAATAGAAAATCCGTTGAGCACCTCGTTTGATACGTTAAGTGCCAACATCGCCATCAAGACGACATACATCAGGTTTATCATCTTCTGGCGTGGAGAAACGGGTCTTTTCTTTATTGCCATAGCTCTATACGTTCATCTTTGCAGTCATAGCCTCGATCATACGGGCATATATCTTATTGAGTTCAGCTATCTGTTCAGCCATTTTCTTGGTCTGTTCGTTGATATCATCGATAGTACCAATCTGTGAGCTGGCACTCTTAAGCTGCATCTCGTAAACCTTGCAGATACCAGTAAGCGTTCGATTCAGGTTCTCCATCTCCTCTGAATCGTGAGCCAGTTTCTCATTCTGGGCGGAAACCTTCGAGAGGGTTTCTGTGAGATGTTTTAGTTCCTCAACATAACCAGCAGTTGCTGCTTCAAGTTCTGGATTTGGCGAGCTTGAAACTGGTGCGCCGCCACCAGTCGCGCCGCCACCAATTACGATGGTACCACCAGCAGATACATTACCACCAGCAGCTATCACCTTACCATCAGCCACAACATTGCTACTAACAGGGGCACCGCCGCCACCAATTACAATTGTTCCTCCGCCAGCAGCTGGGGCACTACCGCCAACAACAGTAGGTAAGTCTTCGCCTGTACGAACATGGGTATCAAGCTCCATACCGTCAGCTGTCTTATCGAAAGGACGATCGAAGGCAGAAAGGAAGAATACCAAAACCTCTGTTCCCATTCCCAGGAAAAGGAAAAAGTCAGCACCATCCATGTGGGTTAGCTTAAAAAGCGTACCAA
>Ga0310696_10004998_pt1 | contig 16103 bp, 9 predicted proteins | sample AusTroGonzalo_MG_4_FD_203885 | JGI IMG/M metagenome (GOLD analysis project Ga0310696, IMG submission 203885) | Bovine rumen microbial communities from tropical cattle in Woodstock, Queensland, Australia - Gonzalo_02 (v2) (version 2) | ecosystem: Host-associated > Mammals > Digestive system >...
AAAACGCCAAGCAGTCAAATATTTTCCAGATTATCGACGACGCTTTAAGCAATATCGAAAAGAAAAACAAACAGCTGGCAGGCGCTTTGCCTAACAACTACTATTCAAACCTCGGACTTGATAAGACCAAATTCGCTTCTCTGCTTGATGAGATAAATAAGTTGGACACTGTGAAGGATTCGGAAAACGACCTGATGGGACGTGTTTATGAGTATTTCCTCGGTAAGTTTGCGATAGCGGAAGGTAAGGGTAAGGGAGAATATTACACGCCGAAGTCGATAGTGAATCTTATTGCAGAACTCATTGAGCCTTACGATGGTAAGATTTACGACCCCTGTTGCGGTTCGGGCGGTATGTTTGTGCAGTCAATGAAGTTTGTGAAGGCACACCATGGCAATCAAAAGAACGTGAGCGTTTATGGACAGGAGAACACAAACACCACTTTCAAACTGGCTCGAATGAACCTAGCTATCAGAGGAATTTCTGCGGATATTAAGCAAGGTGATACATTCCATAACGATCAGCACCAAGACTTGAAAGCTGACTATATAATGGCTAATCCGCCATTTAACCAGAAAGACTGGCGCGACGACAACCAACTCACAAGCGATGCACGTTGGAGCGGCTATGACACTCCGCCTACATCTAATGCCAACTATGGCTGGATTTTAAACATTCTGTCCAAGCTTTCTACTAATGGCGTTGCGGGTTTTCTTCTTGCAAACGGAGCTTTGAGCGCTGACGGTACAGAGCTTGCTATTCGTAGGAAACTCATTGAAAACGACAAGGTTGAGGCCATCATTATCTTGCCGAGAAACTTGTTCTATTCCACTGACATTAGCGTTACTTTATGGATTTTGAATAACAACAAAAAGGCGCATGTTGTAACGAAAAACGGTTATGAGATTCATTATCGTGATCGTGAAAACGAGATTCTTTTCATGGATTTACGGCAAATGGGCGTACCTTTCGAGAAAAAATATGTTGAACTTGACCCCGATACGAGAGACAAGGTTACTCACACCTACCACAATTGGCAGCAGGAAGGATTCAAAGAGACATATCACAATGAAGCGGAATACTGTTATTCGGCTACTCGCAGTGAGATAGAGCAAAAGGGTTGGAGCCTTGTGCCAAGCAAATATATCGAGTTCCGCAACCGCGACGAGCGGATTGACTTCGACGCTAAAATGCAGGAGTTGCAAAAAGATATGCGTGAATTGCTGAAACAGGAGGATGAAAGTAAGAAAGAACTCGAGAAGCTGTTTGAGAAGTTAGGATACAAACTATAAAATTCTTTCCAGTTTTTAAAATATTGGAAAGAATTGGAAAATATTTTGTATATTTGCAGCGTGATAAAATACATAGATTATGATTGAGAAAGCACCTAAGTTAACGGAACAAGATTTGTTAAGATTCTATACCAACAAAGGATATAGCAATGATACAGATGTAAATGTAGTAATTGACAAAGTCAATGAGAATTACGAATACTGGGACACTGTAAAATACAAAAAACGTCCAGACTACTGTTCGGCTGAGGAATTATGGAAACGTGTAAAGATGTCGCGTATCTTAATGATGGTAAATACATGGGATAAATACAAAATTGATTTCGGATTTACTAACAAAATGCAACGTCTTTGTCATGAGTTTGACATGAACTTTGGACAAGGATGGATGTATCAGCCGGATATCACTGAAGATAACAAGAAGCAGTATTTGAGAAGTTCTTTGATGGAAGAGGCTATCTATTCAAGTATGATTGAGGGAGCTGCAACTACGCGCAAGGTGGCAAAAGAGATGCTTCGTTTGAAGAAACAGCCTAAAGATAAGTCTCAGCAAATGATTGTGAATAACTATAACACTATTCAGTTTATCTCAAGTCATAAAGACACTCCATTGTCTGTTGAATTGCTGCTTCAGATACATCGTCTTATTACAGAAAAGACGTTGAAAAACGAAGAAGATGCTGGACGTTTCCGTAATGATGAGGATGATATTGTGGTGTTTGATGTTATGGCAGGAGAAACAGTTCACACGCCTCCAGCGGCTGCAGCACTGCCACATTTTGCCAATGATTTGTGCAAGTATTTCAATGATAAAGATGCAAAGCCTTATGTCCATCCAATAATTCGTGGAATAATAATTCATTTTATGATTGGTTATTTTCATCCGTTTGTTGATGGAAACGGTCGTACCGCACGTGCTTTGTTCTACTGGTATATGTTGAAGGAAGGATATTGGATGACCGAATATCTGTCAATATCACGTGTGATTGCAAAATCGAAGAAATCATACGAGAAAGCTTATTTATATACTGAAGCTGACGATATGGATCTAGGTTATTTCATTAACTACAATTTAAAGGTGTTGGAACAGGCATATCGTGAGTTGAAAGAGTATATACAACGTAAGCAGGCGGAGAAAAAAGCTTCATACCAGTTTATGCGGTTGGGATATATCAATGATAGGCAGGCGCAAGTCATACAAAGATTTGTTGACGACCCGAGCGAAATTATCACGGTTAAGGATTTGCAGGAGCGGTTCTTTATCAGTCCGACTACTGCAAAGCAGGATATTGTGCATTTGATGGAGCGCGGATTGCTGAAAGAAATAGCCTTCAACAAGGTTAAGAAAGGCTACATAAAAGGTGAAAAATTTGATGAAATATTGGCAACAATAAGTTGATAATTCTTTCCAGTATTTGCAAAATTGGAAAGAATTGGAAAATAACAAACAAATGGAATATAAACGTTTAGGCGACTATATCAGACCGGTGGATGTTCGCAACCGAGAGTTGAAGGTTACGAAACTGGTTGGCTTGACTATTGACAAGGCATTCATCCCATCGGTAGCGAACATTATTGGTACTGATCTTTCAAATTATAAGGTTATTAGCAAGGAACAGTTTGCATGCAGTTTGATGCAGGTTAGTCGTGATGAAAGAATTCCTGTAGCAATGTTTGAAGAAGATGAAGCTATAATGTCGCCGGCATATCCAATGTTTGAAGTTGTCGATAAAACACAATTGTTGCCTCGATATTTAATGATGTGGTTTTCGCGTAAAGAATTTGACCGTGAAGCAAGTTTTTATGCTGTTGGTGGAGTTCGTGGAAGTTTGACATGGGAAGATTTCTGCAATATGCGCCTTCCGATTCCTTCTGTTGACCGCCAGCGTGAAATCGTTTCTGAATACGAGACGCTTTCAAACCGCATCCGCCTCAACGAGCAGATGATTGCGAATTTGGAGGAAACAGCGCAAGCCTTATATCGCAAGATGTTTGTGGACGGGGTGGACAAGGAGAATTTGCCGGAAGGGTGGAGAAAGGGAACTATTGGAGAATTTTGTAAAGAAATGAAGTCAGGTGGAACACCGAGCAGAACTTGTACAGAATATTGGGATAAAAAAGATTACCCTTGGCTTAAATCTGGAGAAATCCATAATAATATAGTTGTCAATGTGGGGGAATACATTAGTAAAGCAGGATTGAACAATAGCTCTGCTAAGATTATTCCACAAGGTACTGTTACAATGGCAATGTATGGCGCAACAGCTGCGCAAGTGGCATATCTTAATTGTGATACAACAACAAACCAAGCATGTTGTAATATGATATGTTATAACAAAGAAGATGCAGCATATTTATTCTTTCATCTTTTGGCTAGCCAAGAAGATATTAAAAAATTGGCTAATGGAGGTGCACAAGAGAATTTAAGTCAAGAATTGATATCACAGCAGCCAATACAGATGTTTGATGACGCTAAAAAGAGATCTTTGTTTGTGCCAATACTTGACAACCTGATTGTCAAATATAGAGAAAACTCAAAACTAACTGAATTACAGTCTTTGCTATTGGCGAGGATGGGGAAATAAAAATAACATGCAATATGATAACAGAAACAGTAGCTACAGTAGCAACATCTACAATGATTAAATCATTAGTGGACGAACTTGTTATTCCACAAATTAAGAAATTTTCTAAAAAATGTAGACTTGCTTACAATGATTTTATGATTCCCCATGGTGAACAATTTGAAGAATATCTTATTCGGACTTATGATAAGTATAATAGTGTAAATGCGCTAGCAATTCCTAATTCACAGTTCAAACTCAAAGAAATTTATGTTACACAAACTCTTGTCAAAGGTAATCGATATGAAAGTGAGGATGAGACTTACAAAATTAACCGATTGCCAACAGGATTGATAAAAAAATATAAGAAAGTATTAATTATTGATACCGCAGGCATGGGTAAATCAACAATTATGAAGTACATGTTTGTGGATTTGATTGATAATTGTATTAAAGATGTTGGAATACCCATATTTATAGAACTAAACAGGCTTAATAAGAATCGTACTATTCTTTCAGAAATACAATCAGAATTAAACTCATTGTCTAAAGATTTTGATACTGATTTACTATTAAGCTTTATTCAAAAAGGAGGCTTTGTTTTCTTTATGGATGGCTACGATGAGATATCTATTGCAGATAGAAATGAAGTGACCAAAGATATTCAGGAGTTTATTTCAAAGGCAGGAACAAAGAATTTTTATATTATGGCTTCTAGACCAGAAGATGGTTTAGCGAGTTTTGGTGACTTTCAATCATTGGGAATACAGCCGTTAACAAAAAGAGAGGCATTTGAATTACTAACTAAGTATGATATAAGTCATCATAAGATAGTTTCAAAAGAATTAATAAAAGAACTTAATACTGGTAAGTATACCTCTATCGATGAATATTTGGTAAATCCATTGTTAGTTTCTTTATTGTATATTGCATTTAATTATAAGGCAGAAATACCTCTTAAAAAGCATCAATTTTATAGGCAGGTATATGATGCTCTTTTTAATTCTCATAAGTTGGCACAAGGTCAAAAACCACATGAAAAACGTTCGGGATTGGACATTGATGATTTTAATCGAGTATTAAGGTATATTGGTTATGACTGTTTAATCAGAATAGGTGTTCAATTTGACAAGGATACGATTTTGAATACTATTAAGAGAGCAAAGGAGTTTTGTGAGAATTTGAGGTTTAGTGAATCTAACTTTCTGAAAGATCTGATGACATCTGTTCCTCTTTTTACTAAAGACGGAACCGATTATAAATGGGCTCACAAATCATTAATGGAATATTTTGCAGCTCGTTTTATTGCTGAAGATGTTAAGGAAAAACAAGATATGATACTAACAAGAATATATGATAACGATCATATTTATAAATATATCAATATGTTGGATATATATTATGATATTGATTATAAGGGTTTTTCTAGATATATTTTGTTGCCATTGTTGGAGATGTTTGTCAAATATCATGATGAAAATTATCCAACGTCATTTAGTTTAAATAAAGATTTGTTAGAGGCTCGTATCGGTTTAACATTTCATTTCTGTTTAGCTGGAATAACAAGGCATGATTACTTTGTGAATTATAGGAATTCATCGTCTAATAAAGAACAGTCTTTTTTCAATGAAAATGCAACAACTGAAGAAAGATGGCGCGGAACAAGTTATGGATATTACGATCAGTTTGTGATAATGGGATTTCAAAATCAAAAGAAAAAGTATGATCAGTTATCATGGTTAATCTTTATGAAACTTCCTAAACTTTTTGATCAAGACAAAGCGAAGCCTGAGAAAATAGACAAAAACCTTTATAAAGAGAATAAGATTTATAAAATTGATATTATGACTGGCAATGATGATATTAATCTTTTTCAATTAATTAATGCATTGCTGTCTGATGCCAATCACATTTTAGATTCATATTATTTTAATTATGCTGCGGTTAAAAAGCATATTGAGAGAATTAAAAAGGATATAGAGCTTAGTAAACAACAATTAGATTTGTTACCATGCTGATAGCTAGGAGATAATTTATAATTACATAATAAGCAAACAAAGGAATTACAGTCTTTGCTATTGGCGAAGATGGGGAAATAAAAATAACAATCTAATGAATAAAATGTCTTTATCCGATATCAAGCAGTATTTGGGACGTGATAAACACTATATTGATGTGTTATATGAATTGCGAGTATTCGTTAGTTTGTATAAAGAAACAGATGAACCTCAAAAGTTCGAGTATATTCCTGTTAAGATCGTTGCTAGTTTTCAAGAATTCTTTAGAGGTATATATAAAGAAATCATGGACGATCCTAAATACAGGGAACGTATAAAAGAGGTCAAAGCGTTGAAAAAAGTTGATTATGATTTTGATGTATTGGGAGCGTTCCAAGATAATGAAATAACTCTAGGAGATTATCTTTCCTATTTTATTCCTTGTAGTAATGTTGAGACTATTGATGATACAATTTCGAAATTATTGGACATTGATTTCTTGGGTATAATAAAAGAAAAGAGTTCAAATCCTTCAGGTCTGTTACAATCAATAAATGACATCTTTAGATTAAGACACATGTATTGTCATGAAATATCAACATCGGATAGTTTGGATTATGATAGAATTATGGTTTATATAAATGATGCGTGTGATTTCATAGCTTTAGCAGATGATATAATACTAGAGGCACAGTTTCCAAATTCTCCAAAAACAATGATGGAAATGATAAAAGAGTCCGACGAAGAATTTAAGAGGCTAGATTTAGAGTTGAATTCATTAATTATTCAGATTAGAGCTTTAAAAGTTGATGGGGATTTATTCTCAAATAGTTTGGATTATATTGAAGAATGGGAAAAATATAGGTTGTCCAAGGCTAAATCTGAGGCTTCTGTAACAAAGGGAGGTTCTATTTACACATTGCTTTATACATATAGTTTAATTAATACGACCAAAGCATTAATAAAAGAATTAAAAGCGGGATATAAGTATTCATTAAGATAATATGAACAACGTATTTATTATCGGTAATGGGTTTGATCTGGATTTAGGATTGCCAACAAAGTATTCAGACTTTGCTGCGTCAGAGTATTGGCCAGTCGATAAAAATAATATAATGGTTAATGATGAAAAGTTGCCAAGCAATAGTGGAGTTATTAGATTGTATCACACCACCCATACACCAACTTTAGAAGAAGCCGTCGAGACTGCAAAAAACAGAGAAACATGGTTTGACCTCGAACAAGAATTGCTGAATTATGCTAAACAATATGACAGTAAACATCCCAATTATAATTATTTTAATAGGGAAAAACCATATGAAATAAAAAATAATGTTGACTTTTTCAATAAATTACGTTCTTCATTGAATGATTATATATTAGAGGTTCAAAGCAATCACACAATAAAAAAAGAATGTATCGCTTGTGATGTTCTGAAAGCGGTTATTAATAATGGTTATTTCGATAATATTTATTCATTCAATTATACAGATTTGAATGCCATATCAAAAATGCTAGGTGCTACGGCAGATATCAAATACATACATCTTCATGGAAATGTTACGGATAAAACGAGCATTCTTGGCGTTGACGAAACAGAGTTGCGAAAAGGCTATGAAAGTTTCCATAAATCATCAAGTAGATATTATCGTTCTCACGATATATACAATTCATTAACATCTGCGGAAGAAATTGTGATATTTGGATTGTCATTTGGTAGTATTGATTATAGTTATTTTGATATGTTTTTCAAGCAACTTTCAGAAGGAGAGTCCATAAAGGAAGAAAAAAAGAAATATATTACGGTTTTTACCAAAGATGATAATTCAAGATTAAGCATTATTTCTAATTTGAGAAATATAGGAATAAATATTCAGCGTTTGTATGCTCAATCTCATTTTCAAATCATTTGTACTTCAGATGATGGTGAGAAAAAAGAGTTGTCTGATTTCTATAATAGATTGGCAGCAAACAGTTTGCTCGTATATGAAGATAATCTCAAAAAGATAGCAATGTTAGTGCCGTAATCATATTATTCATTAAAAGTTAAAACTATGCCATACTTCAACGAAAGCCATTTAGAACAGTCGATAATCGCTCTGCTGCTTGAGCAGGATTATGATTATGTGAAAGGCGATGCGTTAACAGAGCGCGACCTCGATGAGGTGGTGCTGCACGACGACCTCGCACATTATCTGCGCAACCGCTATAAAAACGATGGTATTACCGAGCAAGAGGTGGAGAGCGCAATACGCGTGATAAAACAGAAGACTGGCAGCTCGCTTTACGATGAAAACAAGCATACCCTGAATCTGCTGATGGACGGCTTCTCGCTGAAACGTGAAGATGCCACAAAACAGAATCTCTATATCTATCCGATAGCTTTCGATGAAGCCAACCAAAAGTATAACAAATTCAAGGTTATAAACCAGTTTGAGATTGTTGGCAACACGCTGCGCATCCCGGATGCTATCATTTTTATAAATGGCCTGCCAGTCGTGGTGTTTGAGTTCAAAAACGCTCTCAAACAAAACACTACAATTGAAGACGCATACAAACAACTGACAATACGGTATCGTCGCGATATTCCTCAGCTTTTCAAATACACAGCGTTTATTGTCATATCGGATGGTGTGAACAATAAATTCGGAACACTTTATACACCTTACGAGTTTTTCTACGCATGGCGAAAGGTCAACGCCAAAGACAAGGCCGGCGATGGCATCAACTCGCTGAAAACGATAATTTCAGGACTTTTCCGCAAAGACCGTCTCATCGATGTAATCCACAACTTCGTTTATTTCCCTGACACATCAAAAGATGAGCGCAAATACATCTGCCGTTATCCTCAGTATTTTGCGGCACGCTCGCTTTATCAGAACATATTGAATCACAGCAAGCTGAATCCTAACGGAGACGGCAAAGGCGGCACATATTTCGGTGCAACAGGTTGTGGTAAATCGTTGACAATGTTGTTTTTGTGCCGTTTGCTTATGAAAAGCAAAGCATTATGCAGCCCAACGATTATCCTCATAACCGACCGTACCGACCTTGACGACCAGCTGTCACGTTTGTTGCTTAATGCAAAACAGTTTGTAGGTGACAGCGTCATCGAACAGGTTGAAAGTCGTGAGGATTTGAAGACTAAACTGCAGGGTAGGACAAGTGGTGGTGTATTCTTAACGACAATACAAAAATTCTCAAAGGATATAAATCTGCTTTCAAACAGAGCTAACATCATCTGTATCAGCGATGAAGCCCATCGTACACAGACAAGTTTGGAAGAGAAAGTCGAGATTACAGATAAAGGTGTCAAACGCTCATACGGTTTTGCAAAATATCTGCGCGATTCGTTGCCAAATGCTACATATGTTGGATTTACTGGCACTCCAATCGACCCTACACTTGACGTATTTGGTGGCATTGTTGATGAATATTCAATGATTGAGGCTGTTGAGGATGGTATCACCAAAACCATTATGTATGAAGGACGTGCATCGCATGTATTCGCCGACAGCGAGCTCATAAAACAGATCGAGGCATATTACGACAAATGCGCCGAAGAAGGCTCGTCGGAATATCAGATCGAAGAAAGCAAACGTGCTATGACGCAAATGAGCATATTGCTCAACAGCCCGGATTTGATTCATCGTCTGGCTGTAGATTTCATCCAGCATTACGAGCGCAGAGTGGAAGAGGGTAGTACCGTCAAAGGCAAAGCGATGATTGTGTGCGCAACGCGTGAAATAGCGTTTTCAATCTATAAAGAGATTTTCGCTATGCGTCCAGAATGGGCCGAGGTTAAGATTTGCGGTGATGGTGAGGAACTTACAAAAGAAGAAGCTGAAAAAATCAAGCCTATTGAGAGAATCAAGTTGGTGTGCATCCGCCAGAAAGACGACGACCCGGAATTATACAATTTGTTGGGCACTGACGATGAGCGTAAGAAACTCGACCTGCAGTTTAAGGAAGACAAGTCGAATTTCAAGATTGCCATCGTAGTTGATATGTGGATTACCGGCTTCGATGTGCCATGCCTCGACACGATGTACTGCTACAAGCCGTTGCAGATGCATACTTTAATACAGACTGTCAGCCGTGTGAATAGAAATTATCCTGGTAAAGACAAAGGCTTAATCGTTGATTATCTTGGTATTAAGAAAAAGTTTAACCAGGCGATGCAGAAATACGCCACTGGTGGACAAAATGAAACACCTGTTGAGACTATCGATGCCGCAGTGAAGCTTTTCAAAGATGAACTCGACTTGTTGAGACGTATGTTTAATGGCTTCGATTATAGTAGATTCTTTACTGGGACACCGCTTGAACAGTTGGATACACTGCAGATTGCTGCTGAGCGTGTGCAGCAAACAGCCGAGTCGGAGAAACGCTTCATGAAGCATACTTTAATCATGAAGTCGGCATATAACATGTGCAACAACGACGAACGAATCAAGAATGATGAAGTCAATGATGTACATTTCTTCTCCGGCGTGCGTTCAATAATCTATAAGACTACTACGGGCGAATCACCAGATGCTACGCAGATGAACAAACATGTTCTGAAGCTTGTTAATGAGGCACTCGTTTCTGAAGAAGTTGTTGCTATAAACACCATGCGACTCGACAATTCTGAGCAAATTGACATGCTTGCCACGCAGTACATGGAGAAGCTGAAGCGTTTGCCATATCAAAACACAAAGGTCAAGTTGATGGAGCAGTTGCTGAAGCGTGTTATTGATAGCGTCAGACGGGTTAACAAGGTCAAGGCTGTCAGTTTTACTGACCGTTTGAAAGAAATTATCGACAAATACAATGACCGCTCGGATGATATTATTCTTGCTGACGAAATCGTTACAGAAGTCGCAAAGCAGTTGGCTGATTTGTTTGAAGATATTAAGAAAGACAACGTTTTGCCAGATGGAATCCCAAATATCGAAGTCAAGGCGTTTTATGATATTCTAAAATCTGTCGCAGAACAATATGGTTTTGTGAATGAATACACGGAAGAACAATATATTGCCCTTGCCAAAGATGTTAAAGAAGTCGTGGATGACAAAACACAATACATCGATTGGGACAAGAAAGCCGATATAAAAGCTCAATTAAAAGTTCAGATTATCCTCACACTTGCTAAGCACAAATATCCACCAGCGACAAGAGATGAGGTGTTTAAAGCTATATTTGAGCAGGCAGAGAACTTTAAGAAGAATAATTTGTAGGCTAATACACCATCTCCCCATTAATAAACGTATTAACCACCTTTACCTCGGGTATTTTTTCATCATCAATGCTCATGATATCATCGGAAAGTATCACAAAATCTGCCTCCTTGCCGATTTCAATGCTACCTTTGCGGGACTCGGCGAAATAACCTTTCGCTGCCCAGATGGTCATTGATTTTAAAGCTTCCTCACGAGTTAATTTATTGTCAATCAGATATTCGCGTGCGACAGAAGAATAGAACGTCTTAAGAGGGGAGACGTGCTCGATAGGGAAGTCGGTGCCGTTGATGAGCCAGCCGTTCTGTGCTAGCAAGGTCTTGTAGGCATAGGCGTTTTTAACCCTTTCCGAACCGAGACGATCCTCCGCCCATGGCATGTCGGAAGTGCAGTGTGTCGCCTGAATGGAAGGAATGACGCTGTATTCTTTATATAATGCAAAGTCCTGAGAATTAACCACCTGAGAGTGCTCGATACGCCATCTGAGGTCGTTTTCGCCTTTTAGAAACTTGCCATATTCGTTGAGAATCATCCTCACACCGCCGTCACCGATGGCATGACAGCACACCTGATAGCCTGCGTTGTAAGCCTTTTCGCAGACATGATCGTAGAATTCTTCATTTTCAACATATAATCCAGTGGCTTCAGGTGCATCGGAATATGGCTCCAGCAATTTGGCGCCACGCGAACCGAGAGCGCCGTCAGCGTAAATCTTAACCGAACGCACCGTAAGACGTTCTTTCTCAATGACACCGAACTTCATGAAGTAATCCATCGTCTCATCATCAGGATTGACCATGGCGTTGACTTTCATCTTCAAAACGCCATTCTGCTGCAAAGAATCAATCAAAGCAATGGATTTAATGTCGAGACCGGCATCAGTGACGCCTGTCAGACCATGAGCGAAACAGTCGCGTTGTGCAATCTTTAACGCATTGATTCTCTGTTGATTATTGAGATCAGGGATGATGGCTTTCGCCATGTCAGCGGCATTGTCGAGAAGGATTCCGGTAGGTTTTCCTTTTTTAAGAATAATCTCACCACCTTTGACTATTGATTTCGAATTTAATCCAATGAGTTTCAATACATTATCACTGACAAGCACTGCATGGCCGTCAACTCGGGTGATGAGCACTTTCTTATCTGGAAAACGCTTCTGAAGCTCAATATTATCCGGAAATTCTTTGACATCCCAAAGGTTCTGGTCCCAGCCACGTCCCAAGAGCCATTCTGAATCGTTGTTTCCGTTATGTTTTGCAAGACGTTCCAACACTTCCTCAAACGATTTGCAACCGTTTAAATCGGCATATCGGACTTTGGTCTCACCGTATCCCACAAAGTGGCAATGACCGTCGATAAAGCCGGGATAGATGCTTTGTCCTTGGGCATCGAGGGTTTTACTCGCATTATAATGGCTCAAAATCTTTCTGTCGGAGCCGATAGCAACGAATTTACCATCCTTAACGGCAAATGCCTGCGCCTTACTGAATTGATTGTCAACGGTATAGACATTGGCGTTGTAAACAATCAAATCGACTTTTGTTTTACTGCAAGAGGAAAACAATGAAATCATTAGCAATATAACGAAAACTCTTCTCATGATACAAATAGGGCTGACAAAAAATGCCAGCCCATTATTTTTTAATTATTGTAATACAATGACTTGCTTGGTGTTCTTACCGTCTTTTGTTGTCAAAACCATTAAATAAGTGCCTTTTTCAAGTTTCGACAAATCAACAGTTGTCTTATCGTTAATTGACTGATTATAAACCATTTGACCAGTGGTGTTGTAAACAGTCAAAACATTCATACCTTCAACATCGACGGTAATGAAACCATTCGACGGGTTAGGGTAGATGTGGGCGTCATTACCAATGTTTTCTGTGACTCCGTCATTCTTTGTGAAATAAAATTCATTGGATTCCTTATCGGTGAAATCATTTCCTGAAATGATGGTCTGACTACCGACTTTTATTCCGTAAAGACCATTTCCGCCAGCCATACCGTTACCACCGGCGTCATAAATTGTAAACATATAGCAATCGTCATCAACAAGCTCGATGTTCTCACTATAAACCTTATGTGGTTCTTCATAAGGACCGCCACTCACAACAACTTCGCCATTTGAAGTTTTAACAATATCCCATGTGATATTCTGTGGCTCATCATCGGTACGAATAGAGAGTTTCAAAGTCTTATTGACAACAACCGGAGCTTCTTCGAAAGCGTATCTGTATGTGCCAGGTGCATATTCATCAGCAGCGCCGTTGATCTGGGTGATTTCAAAAATCATCTCATTGTTTTCCAATGTTTCTACATCTGCAAAATTCAGTTCTCCAAAATTAATCTTTGCAGTCTTGCCAAAATCGATATTGCCTTGCCATGTCAAGTCAGCGATACTCGTTCCATTTACAGAGACATTGACTGCCAATGAGTTAATGGTTTCCGAACCGAAATTTGTTACGTAAATATCAGGATTTACACTTGATGAGCAGATCGTTTTCTTAGTATGATCCAATTTGCTGATTTTAGCTTGTTTTGCAAAAAATGGCTGGACATCATCCGATGACTTGCAGCCTTGGATCATCTGTTTTGTTGTACCATCCTGGAGCCATGCCACTGCTGTCAACTCACTGACGTTCATAACATTAGCTAAAGCCCATGAATATTTGTATGCGAAATAGTCGCCGGCTTCCATCGCTGCGATGCTTGTTCCTGCTGCGCTTGGAAGGAGTTTTTTCATGACGTTATGGAAGATTCTTTCACCGTTTGAGCCAGGAGCAGAAGCATATTCCATTGTTTTTTCAATAACAGAGATGTTAAGTTTCAAGCTGTTTGAATTGATTGCTGAAGATGCACGACCCATAACAACGACAAACATTGTGTCCTGAGCAGCGTTGAAATAATATGTCATTCGCATATCAATAGGTGAATCCACAGCAGCCCATTGGTTAATCATAGCTTGACTGACACTGCCTGAATTGCCGACCCATGTACCGTCGCCGACTGAATAAGGAACGGCATTGATGCTGTAAAATGACACTTTTGACGATACATCGCCTGGATTGTGAAGGTTCATCGGGTCGCCGGCAGCAGGCCAGTTGACGTGGTATTTAATGGCGATGAGCTTGTCGGCATTATTATTAATAAGGTTGTCCAAAGCAGGGTTTGCCGATGCACATGGACCGCATGTTGTACTCGTAAAGCATTCAAGCACAACGGTTCTCTGATTCTGAGCATTGATAACGCCAATGCCAATAATTAGGCTTAATGTGAGTAATGATAAAAATTTTTTCATGATTAATTATTTATTGGTTTTGCAAAATTATAAAATTTCTTTTAACAGATAGTCATTATCGGCATCTTTTAATTCAAAATATTTTTGAATAGTACCGTTCTTCAACAGCTCTGAACTTCGACCTGCGGCAAACGGTTTGTTCTTCGCAATAATCCAAAGGTTGTCAGTGTAGCGGAGCAGGAGTTCGAGGTCATGCGAGCTGAAAAGAATGGCTTTTTTCTGTTCCTTCGCCAACTTTTTCAGTAATGAAAACAGCTCTATTTTACTCGGATAATCCAAAAACGCTGTCGGCTCGTCGAGCATGATGACAGGGGTGTTTTGAGCTATCGCCTTGGCTATCATAACCTTCTGTTTCTCTCCATCTGATAAGGTATTGAAAACTCTGTCAATCAAATGATTAACGCCGACTAATTCAAGTGATGCTTTAATCTCGTTTTCATCCTTTTCGGAGAGCTTTCCGAACATGCCGGTATATGGATAACGACCTGCTGCGACCACGTCGAAGACCTTCAGAAACATATCGTCGGGGCGTTCGGTGAGGACGATGCCAAGAAGCTTGGCGCGTTCCTTTGGCGAATATGAAATCAGGTCTTTTCCAAAGAGCTCGATCTTACCGCCAACAGGCTTGATATGCGTCGAGAACGTCTTGAAAAGCGTCGATTTTCCTGCACCGTTAGGACCCACAAGAGCGATGATATCACCCTCATTGAGCGTCACATTGATGTTTGAAACGACGGTTTTATCATCGTAACCAATTGATAATGCTGATGTTTTTAATATTTCCATTATTTTCTACTTTTCAAAATTACTGAGATAACCACAGGTGCTCCGATGAATGCTGTCACCGCATTTACAGGCAGGTTGCCGTCGAACCCCGGCATTCTAGCTATCAGATTGCAAACCAAAGCCATATCCATACCGATAAGCATCGTGGCAGGTATCAAAAGACGATGGTCGCTGCTCTTGAACAGGAATCGCGCGATATGAGGCATGGCGAGACCCACGAAGGCGATAGGACCGCAATAAGCTGTCACAATTGCAGTGAGATATCCTGAAACGAGGATTATTATCACACTGTTTTTGCGGATGTTGAGACCTAAATTCTCAGCGTACATTTCGCCTAACAATAAGATATTCAAGTTCTTAGATAAGAAAAATGTCACAACCAATCCGATGATGATGCTGATTGCGAAAACCGGCATCTTAGATGTCCCGACACCTGAAAAACTGCCCATTCCCCAAATCACGAAGGCGTGGATGTCTTCTTTTAAACTGAAAAACTTGAGGATATCGGTGATTGAGCCTGCCAAATATGCAATCATCAAGCCGATGATTATCAACGTGGTCATGTTTTTCATGCGCGAGCTGAACGCCAGCATCACGAAAAGCACTAACACTGCACCTATGAAAGCTGCAAGACTCACTCCGATTGTCGACCACCATCCGAATGACGAGACCGCCGTGCCGGATATCGCACCTGTCAGAAGTATCACAATTCCGACGCCGAGACTGGCGCCGCTGCTGATGCCTAACATCGAAGGATCGGCGAGAGGATTGCGGAATAGGGTTTGCATCAGAAGACCGGCAACCGCCAACGCGGCGCCCGCCAAAAGAGCCGTCAAAGCCTGCGGAAGCCTATAATTAAAAATTATGACACTCAATGTCTTATCAGGATTATCATCAAGTAACACTTTAAATACCTCATCAACCGGAACAGTGACCGATCCGAC
>Ga0310696_10004999_pt1 | contig 16098 bp, 9 predicted proteins | sample AusTroGonzalo_MG_4_FD_203885 | JGI IMG/M metagenome (GOLD analysis project Ga0310696, IMG submission 203885) | Bovine rumen microbial communities from tropical cattle in Woodstock, Queensland, Australia - Gonzalo_02 (v2) (version 2) | ecosystem: Host-associated > Mammals > Digestive system >...
AGAGCGGCGAGTGGTGCTCCGAGTCCATCTGGGAGATCAACTACATCTCCGAAGGCGGTATCCGCGACTGGGGCAACTCCATCGCCACCGGCGGCCAGGTGAACTCGATCCTCACCGGCATCCCCGCTCCGAAGAACGTGCCCGACTACCACGAGGGCTGGGGCTTCGGCACCATCGCCCGGACGGCCTATGACATGTATGACGAGGACGACATCCGCAAGGATGGCGGTATCCTGAACTTCGAGAAGTATGCCGCCGCCCATCCGGGTGCGGAATATACCCCGCGTTGGCAGGACACCGGTCTGTGGAACCGCAAGTACATCGCCCGCGAAGGCGGCAACCACGGTTACCTGGCCTCCGACAACGTCAACTATTGCAACAACGAGCGCATCTACCGCTATGCGGAGACCCTCCTGAACGCCGCCGAGCTCTCTGTCCTGCTGGGACAGGATGGCAGCGCCTACCTCAAGGAAGTCCGCGACCGCGCCCACTGCCACGACACCGGTGTGTCCCGCGAGGATATCATCCAGGAGCGCCACAAGGAGTTCGTGGGCGAGGGCAAGCGCTACTGGGACCTCGTCCGCAGCGGTCTGGCGGCTTCCGTCCTCAAGGCGGCCAACCACGAGTACCGCCAGAACGACTGGACCGAGAACAAGAAGTACTGGCCCATCCCGCAGAGCGAGATCGACAAGGACCCTGAACTCAAGCAGAACAACTATTAATCCCGGGCAACCATGAAAACAATCTGGCAATATATCGCCATCGCGGCGCTGGCTGTTTCTGCTGCCGCCTGTACTCCTGAGTATCCCGCGCCGGACCGCAGCGGCCTCCCGCAGGCTTCGGATCTGGACGTGACCATCTCCGTGGACCAGGAGACCAACTACGTGACCTTCAACATGGGGAACAAGGGGATGGTGCCGGTGTGGATTTTCGGCGACCAGAAGATCGACGGAAAGGCCTCCAAGCGCTATGCCTATACCGAGAACGGGGTTTCCCTCCGTTTCCGTGACGCCGGCGAGTACACCGTCGAGGTGAAGGCGTACAACGGCAACGGCCTCTCCCAGGGCTCCCTGGTGAGGACCTTCGTCCTCGAGAACACCTACCGCGACCCGTTCGACCCGTCCCCGTACATCCGGAACATCTCCGGCGGTTCGTCGCAGGACTGGGTGTGGAACAGCACCGAGAACGGCCACTTCGGCTGCGGTCCCGTGGGCGATCCCCTGGGCTGGTGGAAGTGCGACGCGAACGGCAAGAAGGGCTTCCTCTATGACGACACGATGACCTTCGATTCCGAAGGCCGCTACACCTTCAATTCCGGGGACGGCATGGCCTATGCCAATACCGGCTCCGAGTACATGAGCGACTACAATACCGGTGAGGACTACCTCTTCCCGGCGGAGACCAAGACCACGAAGTACACCTTCGAGAACAGCTGGAACGACGCCGGCATCGAGGAGATCTACCTCGTGCTGGAATCCGGCAGCATCCTGTCCTACGTGCCCCACAAGAGCGCGGTGGAGGAGCCCCGCTTCCTGGTCCTGGAGACCAAGACCGCCGAAATGAAGAAGAAGCTCAAGCTCATGTCCACGGTCTATACCCCCAACAACACCGACGGCATCTCCTGGTACTATGAGTTCGTTCCGAAGGGTTCCAACCCCGGCCAGGCCGATCCGCTGTTCGGTCTGGAGAGCAAGACCTGGGTCCTGGACAACGAGTCTGCCGGCTACATGGGCTGCGGTCCCGACTTCGGCAACCCGGGCGGCTGGTGGAGTGCCGGCCCGCACGAGAAGGACGCCTATGGCGTGAAGGACGATGAGATCACCTTCTTCGCTAATGGCAAGTATGTCTTCAACCCGGGCGAGGACGGAATGGTCTACTGCAACTGGGAGTCCGGCTGGCGTCCGGAAGGATACTACTCCGGCGACGGCAGCACCGACTATGACGCTCCGGCCGAGCAGATGGAATCCACCTATGTGCTGGGCACCGACGCGACGGGCGACTATATCGAGATTCCGGCCGGCGTCCTGTATGGCTACATTCCCAAGCCGCAGGTGCTTTCCGAGACGAACCGCCTGTACATCAAGGAACTGACTGCGGACAAGCTCTTCGTCGTGGCGAACTTCGACGGCATTTCCTGGCAGTTCATCTATCGTCCGAAGGACGGTCAGGTGACCCCGCAGCCCGAACCGGAAGAGGAGCCGCTCGATCCCACCGATTATGACGTGAATGGCGAGGGCAACCTCTGGAAGGGCGCCAACCTGGAAGTGGAGACCTGGTACTCCGCGGGCGACTGGTCCGGCGGCATCACCCCGGATTACGAAATCACCGCCGGTAACGGCATCACCGTGACGATCCCCGAAGGGGTGGGCGGTTCGGAATGGATGGGTCAGACCAAGCTCAAGAGCCACGTCGCCTCCTCCGCCGACAAGGCCTATGACTTCAGCGTGACCCTCCTTGCCGACGAGGACATGACCGTGACGATCAAGCTCACGAACGATCCGGAAGAGGACGGTGACATCCATTCCTTCTTCTATGACGGCAGCGTGAAGCTGACCGCCGGGGAGCCGTTCGTGTACCGGAAGGCCGGCCTCAAGCAGGCGGTGTCCGGCGACAACGTGATGCTCATCTTCGACTTCGGCCGCAGCCCCATCGGCTCGACCATCGAGGCCAAGGAGATTGTGTTCCAGGAGCATAAGGACGGCAACCTGTGGGCTGGCGGCAGCCTGGAAGTGGAGACCTGGTATTCAGGGGGCGACTGGTCCGGCGGCATTACACCGGAGTATGAGGTGACGGCCGGCAACGGCATCACCGTGACGATCCCCGAAGGAGTGGGCGGCTCGGAATGGATGGGCCAGACCAAGCTCAAGAGCCACGTCGCTTCCTCCGCCGACAAGACTTACGCTTTCAGCGTGAAGCTCACCGCGACCGAGGACATGACCGTGACCCTCAAGCTCACGAACGACCCGGAAGAGGATAATGACATCCATTCCTTCTTCTATGACGGCAGCGTGCAGCTGTCGGCGGGCGAGACCCTCCTCTATGTCAAGCGCGGCCTCAAGCAGGCGGTGTCCGGTGACAATGTGATGCTCATCTTCGACTTCGGCCGCAGCCCCGTCGGCTCGGTTATTGAAGCCACTGACATCATCTTCATGGAAGAGAAGTAAATGAAGCCTCTGAAGCATATCAAAGGGTTGCTGCTGCTTTGTGCGGCAACCCTTTTCACCTCCGCCTGCGACGGGAAACCCGTCGTCGAGCCCGCAGAAACCACCCTTTCTGTCGCCCCCCAGGCGCTGAATGTCACCTGGGAAAAAGCTACGGAGACGCTCTCCGTCACCGCCAGCGGCGACTGGGGTGTGTCTTCGGCCGACAAGGACTGGTGTACGGTGTCGCCTTCGGGGGGCATCCAGGGGAATTCTCCGGTCCATGTGACCCTGCAGGAAAACCGGACGGGTCAGGAAAGGGAAACCGTCCTGACCTTCCGGTTCGGGGGTAAAACCCTGGAAGTGCCTGTCCGTCAGGGGTTGAACGAAGAGGATCTGCCCAAGCCCGCCCCGGAGATGGTCATCCCGGAGGGATATACCCTGGACTGGAACGACGAGTTCGACCTCCCGGACGGGAGCATGCCGGACGTGAAAAAGTGGCGCTTCGAAAACAAGCCCGCCGGCTGGGTGAACAACGAACTCCAGACCTATGTACCCGCCGGTGCCCGGAACGGGGTGAAGACCGCCTGGGTCGAAGGCGGCGCCCTGAACATCCGCGCCATCCGCGAGGGGAAGGACATCATCTCCGCCCGCATGTATTCCCAGAAGTCCTGGACCTACGGGTGGATGGAGGCCGCCATCTGGCTTCCCAAGGGGAAGGGCACCTGGCCCGCCTTCTGGATGATGCCGGACGACTTCAGCCTGGGATGGCCCGCCTGCGGGGAAATCGACATCATGGAAGAAGTGGGCTATCACCCGAACTATACGTCTTCCTCCATTCACTGCAAGAAATACTACCATGCCATCGGCACGCAGAAGACGCACGAGCAGTTGACCGAAGGGGCCGAGAGCGGCTACCATGTCTATGCCGTGGAATGGACGCCCGACGCCCTGATGTTCTACGTGGACGGGAAGAAGCACTTTACCTTCGCCAACGACAAGGCGGGGAGCAACGACACCTGGCCCTTCAACAAGAACTTCTACCTGATCCTGAACCTGGCCTGGGGCGGTGACTGGGGCGGAAGCCAGGGCGTGGACGAGAATGCGCTTCCTTGTACGATGAAAGTGGACTATGTCCGTGTTTTCAAGAAATAACAGACGATGAATAGCTATATCCGTAACCTCCTCCTCCTGTCCCTTCTTGCGGTGACGCTCTCCTGCGCGGAGCGGAAGGCCTCCACGGTAGGCTCCTCCCCCGAGGTGGAACGCCGCATCGACGGGATCCTGTCGAAGATGACCCTCGCCGAAAAGATCGGCCAGATGAACCAGGTTTCCGCCGGCGGCGATGTGTCCAACTACGCCGATGCCCTCCGCAAGGGACAGGTCGGCTCCATCCTGAACGAGGTGGACCCCGTCAAGATCAATGAGTTCCAGCGCATCAGCGTGGAGGAGTCCCGGCTCGGGATTCCGCTGTTGGTGGGCCGGGATGTCATCCATGGATTCCATACCGTGTTCCCCATTCCCCTGGGCCTGGCTGCCACTTTTGACCCGGCCCTGGTGGAGGAAGGAGCGCGGATCGCCGCCGTCGAGGCGGTCGGGCAGGGGGTCCGCTGGACCTTCTCGCCCATGCTGGACATCGCCCGCGACCCGCGCTGGGGCCGGATGGCGGAAGGCAGCGGGGAAGACCCCTGGCTGGACGCCCGGATGGCCGAGGCGATGGTCCGGGGCTATCAGGGAGAGCGGCCGGATTCCGCTTCCTTGGCCGCCTGCATCAAGCATTTCGTCGGTTACGGCGCTGCGGAAGGCGGTCGCGACTACAACAGTACCTTCCTGACCGAGCGCCAGCTGCGGAACGTGTATCTGCCTCCCTTCGAGGCGGCGGTAAAGGCCGGCGCAATGACCCTGATGACCTCTTTCAACGACAACGACGGCGTCCCTTCCACCGGAAATGTCTTCGTGGTGAAGGATATCCTCCGCGGCGAGTGGGGTTTCGATGGGCTGGTGGTCACGGACTGGAACTCCATGGGCGAGATGATCAGCCACGGTTTCGGTGAGAACCGGAAAGAGGTGGCCCGGCTGGCGATGGAAGCCAGCGTGGACATGGACATGATGACCTACGGGTATCTGTCCCACCTGGAGGAACTGGTCCGGAGCGGGGCCGTGAAGGAATCCGACATCGACCAGGCCGTGCGCAACATCCTCCGGGTGAAGATCCTCCTGGGCCTGTTCGAGCATCCGTACGTGGACGTGGAGGCCGGAAAGGCCCTCCAGTACGCGCCAGAGCACCTGGATGCCGCCCGGAAGACGGCGGAGGAGTCCGCGATCCTGCTGAAAAACGACGGCGTGCTGCCGCTGGATCCGGCTTCCGTGAAGAACATCCTGGTGACGGGTCCGCTCTCCGATGCGCCCCACGATCAGCTCGGGACCTGGGCTTTCGACGGGGAGAAGACGCACACGGTGACGCCGCTGAAGGCGTTGCAGGAGCGTTTCCCGGGCAAGGTGACCTATGTGCCGGGCCTTCTGTACAGCCGCGAAAAGCGCGCCCGCTTCGACGACGTGGTGGCCGCTGCGCGCCGGGCCGATGTCGTCCTGGCCTTCCTGGGCGAGGAAGCCATCCTTTCGGGGGAGGCCCATTCGCTGGCCGACCTGAACCTCAAGGGCTCCCAGAGCGAGCTCCTCGCCGCCCTCGCCGCGACCGGCAAACCGGTCGTCGCGACCGTGATGGCGGGCCGTCCGCTCACCATCGAGCGCGACCTTCCCAGCTGCCGGGCCCTGCTGTATGCGTTCCATCCCGGAACCATGGGCGGACCGGCGCTGGCGAACCTCCTCTTCGGAGACGCAACCCCTTCCGGCAAGACCCCGGTCACCTTCCTCCGGACGGTGGGTCAGGCCCCGCTCTATTACGGCCACAACATGACGGGACGTCCCTATAGCGGGGAAACCCTGCTGGACGACATCCCGATGGAGGCCGGCCAGACCTCCCTGGGCAATACGTCCTACTACCTGGATTACGGCGCCTATCCGCTCTTCCCCTTCGGTTACGGCCTCAGCTACACGTCCTTCGCCTATTCCGGCATCGCCCTGGACCGCGGGACATACGGGAAGGACGATACCGTGACCGTCTCCTTCACCCTCACCAATACCGGCTCGCGTCCCGGGACGGAGGTGGTGCAGGTCTATGTCCGCGACCTGGTCGGGTCCCTGACCCGTCCGGTCAAGGAACTGAAGCATTTTGAGCGGGTCTCCCTCTCTGCGGGCGAGAGCCGTACCCTGACGGCCGCCATTCCGGTGCAGGACCTCGCCTTCGTGGGCTTGGACGGGAAGAAGAAGGTGGAACCGGGTGAGTTCCAGCTCTGGGTGGCCGGGGACAGCGCTTCCGGAGAACCCCTGAATTTCCGTGTGGAGTAGCATGAGAACCCTGCCCCTTATCCTGTGTATGCTTTTCGCCTCGGTTTCGTGCCACGAAACCGGGGCGGATCCGGTCGTTCCCCCTTCCCCGGAGCCGGAAGGCCCGTCGGGCCCGACGGCAACGGTGTATGTGACCGATGTCTCGGGACGGCGGATGGAGGAAGGGAGGGTTGCGCTCGGGAAGCCGGCCGATGCCCTGTTCTACAAAGTGAGCCCCAGCGGGGAAACCTTCCAGAGCGTGGACGGGTTCGGCTTCGCCATCACCCATGCCAGCTGCTACAACCTGCTCCTGATGCCGAAGGAGGACCGGACGGCCCTCCTGGAGGAAATCTTCAGCCCGGAGAAGGGGATTGGGTCCTCCATCGCCCGCATCTGCATCGGCGGATCCGATTTCTCGATGGACGAGTACACCTGGTGTGACGAGCCCGGGATGGAGAACTTCGCTGTCCATCCGCTTGACGAGGAGTGGCTCTTCCCCATCCTGGACGAGATCATGCGGATCAATCCCGCCGTCCGTTTCATCGGCTCCCCCTGGAGCTGCCCGCGCTGGATGAAGGTGGCCGACGACCTGAAAAGCCCCTATGACGCCTGGACGGGCGGCCGTCTCAACCCCTTGTATTACAAGGACTACGCGGATTATTTCGTCCGGTGGATCCGGGAGATGGAATCCCGCGGGTACCCCATCTATGCGGTGACCCTGCAGAACGAGCCGCTGAACCGGGGCAATTCGATGTCCCTGTATATGGGCTGGAAAGAGCAGCGGGACTTCATCAAGGAAGCCGTGGGTCCGGCCTTCCGGGCGGCGGGACTCGGAACCAAAATCCTCGTATTTGACCACAATTACAATTACGACGGGATTTCCTCCGAGGCGGATTACCCCCTCCATATCCTGGAAGACGCCGAAGCCGCCCAGTACATCGCCGGCTCCGCCTGGCACAACTACGGCGGCAAGGTGACCACCCTGGACAAGGTTCATTCCCGTTTTCCGGACAAGGAGATCTTCTTCACGGAGGCGTCCATCGGCTCCTGGGGATATACCTTTGAAAGCTGCCTGATCAATGATTTCCGGGATATCTTCCTGGGCACGCTGGGCCGGTTCGGGAAGGGGGTCACCCTGTGGAACCTCCTGCTGGACAGCGACGGAAAGCCGTATCGGCCCGGCGGCTGCAGCACCTGTTTCGGGGCCCTGACCCTGTCGGCCCGGGACCATACCCTCCAGGGCGTGAGGCGCAACTCCCACTACTACGACGTGGCCCACTGCTCGAAGGTCCTCGCTCCCGGGGCCGTCCGGCTGGGTACCTCGGGCTATACGGCCGATAATGTCACGTACCAGTGGTACCGCAACCCCGACGGCTCCCAAGCCGTCATCGCTCTCAATGAAGGGGAGGCGGTGCAGCTCAATTTGGTGACGGATCAGGTCAGCGTCCCTTGCAAAATTCCCGCAAAAAGCATATTTTCGGTGATCTGGAAAGAATAGTATCCGATGAGAACAAAATTGCACGCGATTCTCTGGGCGACAGCCCTTGGCTGCCTCGCCTGTTCCGGCCCGGAAGAGCCTGCCGTTCCCGAACCGGTCCTGAGGACGGTCCATGTAGCAGTGCCCTCCCTGACCCTTCCTGCCGGCGGGAGCGCCGTCCTTCCCTTTTCCGTGGAGGACAAGGATGCTTCCGTTGAGAAGGTGAAACTCTTTCTGAGCGGCGGAAGGGAGCCGGAAGAATTCTTTGTCCGGGAATTGACCCCGGGCAGCGAGGCCGGCAGCTATGAGGCGCTCATCGAGGATGCCGGATCGGGGAAGGAATATGACCGGGAAGTGCACCTGGCGGTGGTTCGGCTCACCTCCGGCGGCTCCGAATACTACGTCCAGTCCCCGGCCTTCCGGATCCAGGCGGAGCCCAAGCCGGAAGGGCCCGCGTACACGGGCCTTCCCGTCGTCTATGTGAATACGGAAGGCGGAAAACCCGTCGTGTCCAAGGAAGACTACCTGAAGGCCACGATGAAGATTCAGGGGAACGGGCAGTACGAGGGCCTGGACGAGGTTGAGCTGGAGATCCGCGGCCGCGGCAATACGACCTGGACCTGGCCCAAGAAGCCGTACCTGTTGAAGCTGGGCTCGAAGCAGTCCCTGTTCGGGATGCCCAAGCACAAGCGCTGGATCCTGCTGGCGAATTTCATGGACCGCACCCTGATGCGGAACCTCGTCTCGATGAAGGTGGCCTCGATGACCGGACTGGCCTGGACTCCCGGGTGCGTGCCGGTAGAACTGGTCCTGAACGGGGAGCACAAGGGCTCGTATCTTTTGATCGAGCAGGTTCGGGTGGATAAGAACCGGGTGAATATCAAGGAGATGACTCCGGAAGACAATGCCGGGGAAGCCCTCACCGGGGGTTACCTCCTGGAGCTGGACTTCCACTATGACAACCCCGTGCAATGGGTCGATCCCAACGGGCACAACAACCAGTGGGGGAACGGCATTCCCTTCGCGGTCAAGAATCCGGACGAGGAGGATATCACACCGCAGCAGTTGGCCTATATCAAGTACTATGTCTCCAGGGCGGCCGAAATTCTGTACGGTGATAACTTCCAGGACCCCGAAACCGGCTGGCGCGCCTATCTGGATGAGGATTCCTTCATCGACTACTGGATCGTCTTCGAGGTCATGGGCAACCACGAACTGGGGAATCCCGGCAGTGTGTACATGCACAAGGACCGGGGCGGGAAACTGGTCGCCGGCCCCTGCTGGGACTTCGACTGGGGCGTTCTTTCTTATAACACTTCGCCGCAGGCCCGGACCGGCCTCGTGAACGGCAAAGCCATCTGGTACGAGCGCCTGATGCAGGATCCCGCCTTCAAATCGAAACTCAAGGCCCGCTACGAGGAACTCCTCCCCAAACTCGAAACCCTCCCCGCCTTCATGGACGAGAGCGAGGCGCTCCTCACCGAGTCCGCCCGGCTCAACTTCAAGCTGTGGAATCCCGCCGAAGACGGCATGATCAACGGCGACGAGCGCATGACCTTCCACGACGCCGTCACCCGCCTGAAAACCATTTACCAGGAGCGCCTGACGGTGATTTCGAAGAGCCTGTAGGCCTTACTGCAGCACGTCCGAGACGACGTTTTGGGCCCTTGGTGTCGTTTCCCGCGTGCTGGAGCACGTCCGAAACGACAAAACACCCCGGAAACGTCGTTTGTGCCGTGCTACGAGATTTCAGTTACGAACAAAAAGGGGCTTGATTGTACGCAAGTGAAAACTTGAGTTGTCAATTGCGTACGAAAAGCAGGTTTTTTGTTCGCAACCAGAAGCTTAAGGAAATAGAATGACGTAGTGGGTGGAGTGTAGAGGGGGGAGGCGCCTCTCTTCCCCCCCCCTTCTTTCCAACCTGCCGTTGTACAAACCTCGCTTGTACAAGCTTTTGTTACTCAGTAACTTGTGTTTTGTTCAAGTCTCAAAAACAGAGCCATAAACAGGTACTTACGGGCAGACTTGTACATTAATCCATACACTGGTGGTGAAAACGTTGTACAAGCTAGATTTGTACATAGAACCTAATCCTCCCAGGAGAGGGTCCGGGAACCGTCGGGATTCACCCGGATATGGACTTTGAGGGTCTCCTCGGGGAGGAGGTCCTCAATGTTTTCCGGCCATTCCATCAGGCACAGGAAACCGCTGTCCAAGTAATCGTACAGGCCGATGTCATAGGCCTCCTCCAGGTGCTCGATGCGATAGAAATCAAAGTGATAGAGGGGCTCCCCGGAGCCGGTGCGGTATTCGTTCACAATGGCGAAGGTGGGGGAACTGACGGCGTCCTCCCGTACCCCGAGCCGTTTGCAGACGGCCGTCGTGAATGTCGTTTTCCCGGCGCCCATGGGCGCGTAGAAGGCGATAAGCCGGTTCTCCCCGATGGCTGCGAGAAACTCCCCGGCCGCCCGGTCCAGGTCCCGGATGTCTGCGATATGGATCTGATGTGTCATACTATATTCCGGCAAAATGAATCAAACTGAGCTGTTCGCTGAAGTGATGGATCCCTTCTTCCATCTTCTTAATGGTTTTGGCCGACGGTTTTCTGTAACCGCTTACATAGTGCCCTAATTGCTTTTGGTTAATGCCCGTTATCCTTTCAAGTCCGGCCAGCGTAAAGGCAAATGCGAATTCCTGAAGAAAGGAAGGGATGTCATAGCGAAACACAAATTCCGCTTCTGCAAACGCTTCTCCCAGATCCTCGGTAACGCATTCCCTCATCTCCTCATAGCCAGCCAGGAAGTCTTCCTTGGCTTCGGAAATGGTGTCCCCCGTTCCCATGATTCCGTAAGGATAGTTATCGTCTCCAACGTAGATTGAAAAACGATGGTCCGGTCCTGTTTCAATGATGGCAGTTACTTGGCGCATGTTGTTCAAAGCTTTACTCCAGATCTTTTACTAATCATTTTGAGGGTTCCTTTTTTTACCTCCTGAGAATCATGGTAACTTGTTTCAAAGGAAAGTCCTGTTATAGGACTTTTCCATAGGGGGTGACTCGAACCATTTCTAAGGATGTAACACCCGGCGTCACGCAAAATCCTGTGCAATTCCGCGTATTTCATAGCAAAGATAGTAGTTTTTCTAACATTTTACAAATCCAGGATATTCCTTCGGTCCAGGAAGCGGTAGCCGGCAGCTTCCATCAGATGGCCGGGGAGGATATCGGGGAGGCCGGCGAGGTCGGCGATGGTGCGGGCGATCTTGATGATGCGGGTGTAGGCGCGGGCCGAAAGGCCCAGGCGGTCAATGATCCGTTCCAGGGTCTCCTTGCACGCGTCGGAGAGGGGGCAGAACTGCTCCAGCATCCGGGTGGACATCTCGGCATTGGTGAAGATCCCGGTTCCCTCGAACCGTTTCCGCTGGATCTCCCGGGCCTTGAGCACCCGGGCGGCGATGGCGGCGGAGGGCTCCCCTTTCCGGCCCTGGATGAGGGAGACGGTTGGGACGGGCTTCACAAATAGCTGAATATCAATCCTGTCCATCAATGGTCCGCTGAGCTTCGACAGGTAGGCGGCCCGCTGGCCGACGGAGCAGGTGCAGCGCTCTCCTTCGCCGTAGTAGCCGCAAGGGCAGGGGTTGGAGGCCGCGATGAGCATGAAGGAGGCGGGATAAACGATCTTCGCCTTGAGCCGGGAGATGGTGACCTTGCGGTCTTCCAGCGGCGCCCGGAGGGCTTCCAGGGTGGTTTTCGGGGCTTCGCAGAATTCATCGGCAAACAAGACCCCGCCCGAAGCCAGGCTCACCTCCCCGGGCAGGATGTTCTCCCCGCTGCCCCCGCCGAGGATGGCCGCCTTGGACGCCGAGATGTGCGGGGCCCGGAAAGGCCGCCGCCGCATGAGGCCCAGGTGCCCGGTGCTCTTTCCCGCCACCGACCAGATCTTCGAGGTGACCGACGACTCTTCCCGGGTCATCGGGGGCAGGATGCCCGCCACGGCCTTCGCCATCGAGCTCTTGCCCGATCCGGGCGTGCCCAGGAAAAGCAGATTGTGTCCGCCCGCAGAGGCCACTTCCACGCCCCGCTTGGCGCTTTCCTGCCCGAGAATGTCGGCAAAGTCCATGTAATCAGCCGTTTGCGGGTGCTCCCGTTCTTCTTTCAGGGCCGCCCGGTAGCAGTCCGTGTTCCAGATGAGCAGCTCGGACGGGTCCTCTTTTTCTTCCAGGATCCACAGGACATCGTCCAGGGTCCGTACGCCGAAAACCAGCGTCTCCGTGAAATCCACCGCTTCCAGGGCCGACCGTTCCGGGAGGATGACGCCCTTGAACCCGCGCTTCACGGCGAGTTCCACCATGGGGAGGGTCCCTGCCACGTACCGGATGCTTCCGTCCAGGCCCAGTTCGCCCATGATCAGGTACTTCTCCAGCCCCGGCAGGGACCGCTGCTCCGAGGCCGAGATGATCCCGAGGGCGATGGGGACGTCGTATCCGCTTCCCTGCTTGTGCAGGTCGGCCGGGGCCAGATTGATGACGATTTTCTTTCCCGGAATCCGGAACCCCTTCGCCTGCAGGGCCGTCACCGTGCGCAGGAGACTCTCCTTCACCGCCGCATCCGCGAGGCCCACCAGGTGTATGCCGATGCCCAGCGTAATGTCTACTTCCACGGTGACGGGCACCGCCTCGATCCCGACGCACTTGGCGCCATGTACATGAATCAGCATATTCTTTTTTGCCCGAACCTACGGAAAAAGGCCGGCAGGGAGGACCAAAAACAGAAAAATGTGGCGAAAATCTTTTTTATGATCGATCATAAAAATGCACGAAAAAGGCCTCCCAGGGTACTGGGAGGCCGATTTAAGAATTTTCAACGACGGTGGCTTATTCGGCCATTTTGTTGATGAGTTTGTTGTAGTCGGTTTCCTTGTTGGGAATGACCCAGGTCCAGTTGTTCTTCTCCTCGGGCTTCACGGTGATGGCGAAGTTCGCGTGCCAGCTGCCGCCCTTGGCGATGGAGGTGCGGACCATGGTGGCGCCCCAGCGCTTGAAGTCGAACCAATCGTGACCCTCGCCCCAGAGGTGGAAGCGGCGGTACAGCTTGACTTCGTTCAGCAGGTCGTCTCCGGTCTTGGTGCAGTTGTACTCGGCATCGTAGGTCTTGTTGATGTCGTTGAGGATCTGCTTCGCCTTGGCCTCGTTTCCGGTGTGGCAGGCCGCCTCGGCCTCGATGAAGGACATTTCGGCCAGGCGGAAGAGCGGGAAGCAGCCGCCGCCCGGCATGAACGCCGCCTGGAACTTGTACTGCATGTACATGAATACCTGGCTGGTGCCGTACATTTTGGCTGCATAGTCGGCCTTGGCCCGCTTGTACAGGGCGGAGGAGGACTTGGCGTTGCCGTTGGTCTTGTTCAGGTTCTTGTCGTTGTACTCAGCCTCGGTGGGGACCAGGAACATCTTCCGGCGCTCGTCGGTCTCCGGAATCTGGTCGATCAGTTCCCGGGAGATGGCGAACGGGTAGCTGCGGCAGCTGCCGGCGGAGGAGTTGGAGCCGATGTAGGCAAAGAAGGAATAGTAATAGAGGGTCTGGTCTTCCGCCTCATACACGCTCCAGATCCATTCGTCGTTCTCGGTATTGAAACCGCTGTTCATGTATTCGTCCTTGGACATGTATTTGTATCCCTCGCTGGCCAGGGCGGCATACTTGCCGGCATTCGCCCAGTCTTCGCGGGTGATGGCGGCGCGGGCATAGACGGCATAGGCGACATCGATGTCCGGGAGGAAGTTGTGCTCGGGATAGGTGGAATAGGCCGTATAACGGGTCAGGCCGGAAGCGGTGAAGAGCCGGATCGCCTCGTCCAGGTCGGCATAGATCTGGGCGAACACCTTCGGGACGGAAGACTTCGCGAGGTCGCCGGTGCTGCTGTCCAGGCGGAGGGGCAGGCCGTCGTTCTCCACGACGCCGTCACTCCAGCGGCGGCAGTAGAACTGGACGAGCTGGAGGTAACCGTAGGCGCGGTACACCAGGCCCTGGGCCTTGATGAACTGCCGCTCGGATTCCAGGCCTTCGGCCGCGTCGATCTTCTCGATGACGGCGTTGGCGTTGCCGATCAGCTTGTAATAGTAGTACCAGGGATAGTAGTCGTACTGGCTGGTCGGGGACTCATGCCAGTTGCTGTTGATGGTATTGGTCCAGCCGGTGAGGTTGCACTTCTGGGCGTCGTTGCCCATGAAGTTGTTGTACCAGTTGATGATGGTGCCTTCCCCGTTCATGCCCTGGGTGCTCAGGTACTGGGTAGTCATCATCTTCGCGAGGCCGTTGACCGCCGTCCGGGCCATTTCCGTGGTGGCGAAGATGGTGGCGGGGGACTCGGAACTTTCGGGGGCGACTTCCAGATACTCCTTCGAGCAGGAGGAGACCGTCAGGATGGCCGCAAAAGCGAAGAGGGCGCTCAGTATGTTGTTCTTTTTCATATTCATAGCGATTTACGGGAATTAAAACCGGACATTGAGAGCGAGGGTCATCACACGCGGGGTGACGAGGTAGTTGGACTGGACGCCGCCGCGGGACTGCTGCGGGTTCAGGCCCTGGCGGGCCGACCAGGTCTTCAGGTTTTCGATATTGGCGCTGAGGGTGATACCCTGGAGGTGCAGCGGGGTCATCCACTTCTTGGGAAGCTGGTAGGAGACGGACAGGTTCTTCAGGACGAGGTAGTCGCCGGAGATGAGCCAGCGGTTCGTCGTACCGGCGTTGTTGTCGCTGCTGAATTCGGTGTTGATCTGCGGGATGCCGTTCGGGTCGATGCGGTCGGCGGAGGTCTCCGTCATGCCGGCAGGGGCCTGTCTCCAGGCATTGATGAGGTCTTCATGCTTGCTGCTGGGGTTGCCCGAGAGGGACATCAGGCCGGCGTAGACATCGTCATACACCTTTGCGCCGAGGCCGTAGGTGAACAGGGAGGAGAAGGTGAAGTTCTTCCAGGTGAGATTCAGGCCGAAGCTGCCGAAAGCCTTCGGGAGCGAAGAGGTGCCGGTGAATTCACGGGCGCCGTAGCTGGAGGGCTTGTACACATAGGGCTTGCCGTTCACGATGATATAGTTGCCTTCGGCCATCAGGGTGTTGGCATCCCCCTTTTCGTTCGTGGCCGAACCGAAGAGGATCTTGCCGTCCTTGGTATTGTCGTCGGTGATGTAATACTTCTGGTCGTTGAACTTGTACAGGGAGCGGCCGGTCATCTGGTCCACGCCTTCGAAGATATAGACAAAGTATTCATAGCGGTCATGGCCTTCCATGATCTTGTGCGTACCGGAGATGATGCCCTCTTCCCGGTTCGCTTCCGGGAGGGTGACGACCTTGTTCCGGAGGAAGGACACGTTCCCCATCAGGTTCAGGCGGAAATCGCGGGTCCGGACGATGTCGATGTCGGTCTCGATCTCGACGCCGTGGTTGGAGATGGTACCCAGGTTCTTGGCGACGGTGGATTCCGCGGAGCTGGTGCTCGTGGCGCCGGCGGACAGCGGGTTGTACACGTCGAAGATCAGGTCGCGGTTGCGCTTGTCGAAGTACTCGATGTTGAAGTTCCACCGGTTGAACAGGCGGGATTCCAGACCGACGCCCCAGGAGGCGCTGGTCTCCCACTTGATGTCCGGGGACTCCAGCTGGGACAGCCAGAAGGCGCCGCGGTTGGCGTTCTTGCCGGAGGAGTACAGGAGACGGTCGGCATAGTAGCCGGCGGAGGCGTCGTTACCCACCTCGCCGTAGTCGGCGCGGAGCTTGAGGCTGTTGACCCACGGAAGGGCCTGCATGAAGGCCTCCTTGGAGATCATCCAGTTGGCACCGACGGACCAGAAGTTACCCCATTTCTTGCCTTCGGCGAAACGGGAGGAACCATCCCGGCGGAAGGAGGCTTCGAGGTTGTACTTATCCTGGAAAGCATAGCGGACGCGGCCCAGGAAGCTTTCCGTCCGGTAGTGGTCGCCGTAGGAGTAGGTCTCCGTGATCTCGGTGAAGTTCTTCAGGTTGTTCTTGCCCGGCAGGACTTCGGCCGTCTTGTAGGCGTACAGGTACTCCCGGTCCCAGGAATAGTTCTCATGGCCGGCCAGGACGTT
>Ga0310696_10005000_pt1 | contig 16093 bp, 8 predicted proteins | sample AusTroGonzalo_MG_4_FD_203885 | JGI IMG/M metagenome (GOLD analysis project Ga0310696, IMG submission 203885) | Bovine rumen microbial communities from tropical cattle in Woodstock, Queensland, Australia - Gonzalo_02 (v2) (version 2) | ecosystem: Host-associated > Mammals > Digestive system >...
CAGACCTTTCGAGTCGCGGAACTGGCCGTAGAAAGGGTTGTAAACGTAGGTGTAACGTGTCTCATCCAGCGTAGAGGAAGCGTTGACCGTCAAGGACAGGCCTTTGAGGATGTCCACATCCATATACCCCTGCGCGGAAAGCGCATTTCCCTCACTATAACGCGTGTTGTAAAGATTGGCGAGCACCGGGTTGGCGTCCGTAATGAATGGACGTGACGTGCCGGGGATACCACCATTTCTGATGTTTCCATTACCATGGTCCAGGACGGCGATGCCGTTATCGTCATAATACTGGGAACCATCGGCGTTCCGGATGTAGAGCGGATAAACCGGAGCGATTTGGGAAGTGTATGCCCAGATATTCGCCGTAGAGCTCTCGTTACCATTATTGCCAAGAGAGTTGCTGTCAAATCTGGTATAAGACATGTTTGCGCCGACTTTGAGCCACTCGCGAGCCTGATAATCACCTTTCAGACGGGCCGCAAGACGCTTGTAGTCGGACTTGTCGGTTATACCGTTGTTCTCAAGGTAGCTCAAGGAAGAGTAGAAGGACATCTTGTCCTTCGCGCCGGAAATCGTCATCGTATACTCCTGACGAAGCCCCTTGCGGAAGACTTCATTCTCCCAGTTGTCGGCTTTGACCATGTAGTCACCCAGCACATAGCCTTCGGTAGCAGCCGGGTTGAACTTGCCGTTGCGTCCGATGGCATACTGTCCCTCAGGGATCGTATAGACCTGGTAGCCAAGGCCGCCGGCAGCAGCATCGAAAAGATTCTCATTTGCGAGGATATAAGCCTCAGCAGCAGAAAGGTTGCGGCCATCAGCGGCAGCGTAATAGTTGTAGAGCGCCTTGTAATGCTGCTCGTAGTAGCCCCGGGGATCCGAGATGACATCATACTGCTGGACAGCACGGGTATTGACACCGACCTTGGCATCGAAAGAAATCAAAGCCTTCTCGTATTTACCCTTCTTCGTTGTGATCATAATCACACCGTTGGCGCCACGGGCACCGTAAAGGGCATTGGAAGCCGCATCTTTAAGAACGGTCATGGACTCGATGTCGGAAGGGGCGATGTTCGCCATATCACCGTCATAAGGCACACCGTCGATGACGATGAGCGGATCTTTTTCCGCATAGACGGAGGTGATGCCTCGCACACGGATTTTCGCAGAAGAGCCGGGGGCACCGTCGTCGGAAACGAGCTGGACACCAGCAACCTGACCAGCAAGAGCGTTCGTGGCGCTGGCCACCTGCGATTGGGCCAACTGTTCATCGCCCAAAACCTTTGCAGAACCAGTAAACGCCTCCCTCGTCGTCTTACCGAAAGCCACGACAATGGTCTCGGCAAGGACGTTGGCATCATATTGGAGCACGACGTTGATCACGGCCTGCCCGGCAACGGGAATCCGCTGCTCGATAAAACCAAGAGACGAAACGACAAGCACTCCCTGAGAAGGGACACTAAGGGAAAAACGGCCATCCAAATCCGCAGCCACGCCGCGGGTCGTGCCGTCCACCATGACACCCGCGCCGGGAATCGGTTCTCCTTCAGGATCGAGGACCGTTCCGCTTACGGTGATGTTCTGAGCACTGCCGAGACAGGTGAACAGGAATAATGCACCCGTAACGAGCAAAAGCTTGAATTTTTTCATAAGCACTTTCTTAAATTAAACAATAAACTATACTAACTTGGGGTTTCAGGTTCATTCCAACGCACCGGGGGCATCGACGGTTGTCTCCCGAGGCGATATAGACGATGGAAAAGAGATCGGATCCCCGTCAAAGGGACGGAGATATAGCAGATACCGGGCAGGGTGGTCCCCGTCGAGGTACCTTTCGTTACGACTTATGCAAGCGGAAAGGGATTGCCATAGATGGCATCCGAGACGATGCCGTTGTCAGTTACAGACCGTGCAGAGAAGTCGATGCCGAGGTCAGAGGCATCAACAGAAGAAAAATTTTGGTTTTCATCATAAGTAGGTTATCTAAATTAAACAATAGGCTGTACTAACCTGAAAAAACAATTCCATTCGCAAGATGGCAAGTATTTTTGACAAATCAAAATATTGTAAGTCACAAAACACGGCCAAAGAGTAGCAAATAGCGCAGATTATGCCATGTACTTGCTCATTTTCAAAGAAATTTAATTACGTTTTATAACGATTGACCGGCAAAAATCTTGCAAATCGAAAGAGATTTTATTTTTCGAAAAAAATTTACATTTTAACGCCTCTGGCTATCGTCACATTATGAGAGAGATAGCCTGAAAGAGGCTATTTCATATGCAAAACAAAAAAAGCGGCGACATTGCTGCCGCCGCCTGAATTATTCTCATTGAACTAGAATGCGTAGCCCAATCCGAACATCAGCGTGTTCCCAAGGGTCTTGGACGCAAGCAGGAACGCGGCGTCGAAATGGACGCCCGCATACTGCAGGCCCAGGCCCAGAGAAGCATACGTCGAGACCGCCTCGGCGGCATTTCCGTAGTGGAAACCACCCCGCAGGGAAACGATCTCGGCAATCGTATATTCCAGGCCAAGCCCGGCCATCAGCACACCAGAGAAGAGATAGTCCGCCTCGGCGGAAGCCGTAAAACCGCCCACAGAATAAGCGGCGCCGGCTTTGGCAAGCATCGGCAGACTGGATTTTGCACCGCCATAGCTGAGCGGAGCGCCGATATTGCAAACGCCCAGAGCCGCGCTGAAAGCGTCTTTGGCATACATCGCCGTCACGTCCGCCGCGAATGTGCGTCCGGAGGCATCCACCCCGATCTTCGAAGAAAGGAAGCGGCCGGTCAGACCCAGCGAGAGCTCATCGGTACAGGCATATGAAAGGCCGAGGCCCGCCACGAAGTCACCCGGCGTGAACGAACCCGTCACCTGGCCACTGGCGGAAGTGATCTCGTACGGCTGATCCTGGAGCTTCCGCCCGGACAGGCCGAGAGCGAACTTGTCGTTGATCCGGTAGTATGCGCCCAGACCCAATACGGTATTGTCAACGCCTTTCGGGGACCATCTCCCGTAGATGACGGAGACATCGAACGTGTCTTCGGAGAGGGACATCGCCGCCGCGTCGTTGTCGACGGCAAAAGCATCAGCACCCGCTGCGACCACCGCACCGCCGCGTCCATATGCCACGGGGTCCGGAACGATCAACAGCGCAGAAGCAGTCTGCGCCGCTGCATTCAAGGCGGACAGCGCAGAGAGAAGGATGACAAAAAATCTTTTCATAGAGGAAGCAGGTCCGTCAAGATCAGAATTCAGACAGGTCGATGGAAACCAAGCCCTTGATATCCGCAAACGAGACGGTACCGGCATTGTTGGCTTCTATCCGCAACGAACCGGCAGCCCCATTATAGACCTTGGACAGGGACCAGTCATACGGGACCCCCTGGGTATCGGCATCCCAGAAGACGGTGCCCGAAAGCATCGCACCCGAAATGCCCTCCAGCACCGGGACCTGGAATGACGGAACGCCCTCGAACGAGACGCGGAGGACCTGCGGACGGCCATCCTGGTCGATCATGACCTGCTGCGAGACGGCACCCGACTGGTCCGCGAACGACACCAGGGCGCGACGCATCATCCGCCCGTCGTTGGCTTTGACGGAAAGTGTGACCGTGTGCGGGGTCATCGCCTTCGTGGACACGACCGACACCCAGTCCGCTCCTTCCGTCACCGTGGCGGTCATCTCGACATTGCTCTTCAGCTTGATGTCGATCTGCTGGGCGTCGTACCCGACGGTCACCCGGCCGGACGTCTCCAGCTCGATGGCATCCCGCTGGTTCTGGGTCACGGAGATGGTGGCGACAAGGTCCTCACTCTTGATGGTGACGGTGCCCTGACGGCCATCCGTATTGTTGTTGGAGCTGACCGTGATCTTCAGCTGGTCTTCTCCTTCGGTAAATTTGACTTTGATCCACGAATCCGATGCAGACGCCGTCCAGGGATAGTTGGCCGAGACGGTGACCACTTCCGTGGTGCCGGCGGAAGCCACACTGATCGAATTCTTGTCCACGCTCAGATACGGCTGCTTCTTGCATCCCACCAGGCCCAGGGCCAGGATGAGAAAGATATAGAGAATTCTTTTCATAGCATACTATTTCTTAAGGCCCATCTTGATGGTGATGTCTTTCTCCTGCGTATCGCGATACAGATGCAGCGTATAGGAGGCCGGCGCAAGCCGCTTGGCATCGATCGTCACCGTATCGCCCTTGTCCGACACACCGTCACGGACGGCGGTCTTGCCACGACGGAGCTCGCAGCCCGCTTCGTCCGAGAAGGAAACCGTCAGGATGCCCGTCGAGGCATCGTAGCTGAGCGCCACGATGTTCTCCAGGAACACGGAATCACCTACGGCGATCTCTCCGATAATCATCTCCTCGCGATCATAGCGGACCTCCGTCCAGGAAGGAGTGCTCGCGGAGCGATACACCAGCTTGACCACGTCGCCGGGTTTGATCGGCGTGTTGATCACGCAAGGGACATTGGTGAAGGTGTAGACGATGTAATGGTCGATGGAAATCTCGTTGCTCTCGCTGACCAGCTCCTCCATCTTGCCGTCGCGGTCAAACTTCGCGAAGGCGACCTCGCCGACAAACGTGTCGGCGCCATAATTGGCGAGCGACCGGCAAGAGACCGTGAACGGAACGCCGACCGAGAACTCCGTCGTCGATGCGCTGATACCCATGTTGTAGAGCCGGAGATCCTCCGGGGCCACGCCGCCGGCATTCTTCTTCAGTCCAAAGGTGGCGCCATGACCGGATGTATAATCATTGAAGGACGGCATCACGTAATAGCCATTGTTGCTCCCGCTCCAACCCCAGTTGATGTGCAGATAGTCATTTTCATCGTATCCGTCCAGGATAAAAGCGTGTCCACCCTCCGAAGAAGTGGCACGGTACAGGACCGGACCGACCTCGTCGATATTGGATTTAATCCGCCGCACCCAGTCATTCACATCGGGATACAGGGCTTTGGATTCATGTATATTGGCTTTGTCGTAATCCATATACTTGACCAGGCCGGGGCCGACATCGGCAGTTGACGCGCTCGTGCCCTCAGGAGAATACTCCGCCTGGACCATCACACCCAGCTCCTGCATCAAGACCGACACAGCCTCGATCTGGGCCTCGGACCAGTCGTTAGCGTATTTGGTAAGCGGCATATTGTCCCACTCATACGTGTGTCCCAACGTGATCGCGGACGGCGTATAGGTCTTGCCCTTATAGCTGAAGGTATAGGAAGGGATCGTGCCCTTGCCCTTCTTGGGCCATTTGTGGTACCGCATCAGGATCGCCGTGGCGGTGGCGACACAGCCCGTAACGGAAACGTCGCCGTCCACTTCGATACAATGACGGTTGAACGGATCGCCCTGGTCCCACAATGCCGTTTCCAGCAGTTTGGAAGTGCCGCCGCCCTTGGTCTGCACAGGATACGGAGCGGCGTCGCGGAGACGGGCGTCGTCCACGATTTCCGACCACATGTCCAGCCAGGCCCGGAGATTGTCCGGCATCCCGGCAGTCCGGAACGAACCGGAAGTGGAATAACCCAGGACGGAAGGAACGGCGTCGTCGCCGGCGGAGATGACATAACCACCCGCGGCATCCTCAAAGATGAAATACTCCGGCTCCGTCGGGCCGGCCTTGGTCATTCTCGGTTCTTCGAACAACAGCTTCAGTTGCGGGGAACGGGCGGGAGCCATCTCCTTCAGGAAACGCTCCGCCTCAGCCTTCGCACGGGCCATCGGGATGACCTCCGCAGACGCGGTAAGCGAAGCCGCCAGCATCAATACAAACAGATAAAGCTTTTTCATGCACAAATATAAAAAAAAGCGGTGACATTGCTGCCACCGCTCAAAAACAATTCAGCAATTATTTGGCCTTGTAGACCACATCACCGAAGTAAGCGTCCTCCGCTTCTCCGGCAGGAGTGATCGTCATGAAAGCCTCGAAACGATACAGGTTTCCATCCTTCTGCATCTTGAACGTGATGGGCGCGTACTTCGTCGCGGCCTCCATGTTCGTGTCGTTCAGACCGGCCAGGGAGCGGCCGCCGTAATGGATGTCGGCGCCGTTGGCCACCACGAGGCAACCATTCTTCTCATCCACGGTCGCCTTGACGTAGTTGCTCTCCAGCTTTTCGCCCGTCTGGCCCTTGCTGGCATAGTACGGCTCGATGCCGCCGATCCAGACGACATGCTGCGGATCCTCTTCGTCGGCGACGACATAGATCGTATTCTCATACTCGTCACCAAATGCCTCGGAGACGACCTTGGCAGCATAGGTGCCCGGAGCCTTGACCCAAAGCGGGACGTCCGGAACCGCGACCGAGATCGCCTCGGTAGCGACATAACCACCGGTCGGAGAAGCGGCCACCGCCTTGACATACCAGGTCGAGTTGGGGGTCACGGTGCCAACCATCGTCACGGTACCGTCCGCGGCGTTCTCGGCAGGCACGTACTTGCTTTCCTTAAAAGAAGGATCCCTGCTGGTCATAAGGCCCACGGAGAGGCCCTCGACATTGGAGGGGAGACCGCTCACGGTCACGGGCACGCTGACCGTACCCTCGACGGCATCGCACACGGCGTCGCCGCTGATGGTCAACGTAGGAAGTGCGGTCGGAGCGGCGAAACCAGCCTCGACTTCAGCCTTGCTGGGCGCGATCTTCCCGCAAGAGGCGAGAAGCAGCGCGGAGGCAGCGACAAAGAAATACTGAATATATCTTTTCATATTACTTGCTTATTTAAAACTTCTCTTCGACACCAGTAATCCATTCATTCTGGTCGAGTTCCGGATCAATCCGAGGGTTGTTCTGGAGCTCTCTCTGCGGGACCTGGAAATTCCAGCTCTTGGCGTGCGCCGGGAATGCATACTGAGCCGTAGCCAGGTGGTTGGTACCCTCATACTTGCGGTTGACGCCGAGGCCGTTGCGACGCAGGTCGAAATACTCGAATCCTTCGCCCCAGAGCTCGATACGGCGCTGGAGAAGGACATCGTCCACGGACACGCTGGCGGAAGCCCAGGAAGGATTGCGCTTGGCCATCAGCTTGCCGAGCGTCGTCGCGGCGGCGCTGTTCTGGCCCTGACGGGCCTCAGCCTCAGCCTGGATGAGGATCATCTCGGCGTTGCGCATGTAGATGTAGTCCTGCAGCCAGTTCTCGAGGTAACCGAACTTGCGGGAAGCGTAAGCGAGCTTGGCACCCGCCTGCTTGGCGCTTGCATCACCGTTCGGACCGTTGAACAGGGCCTTGCGGTAGTCCGTGTTCGGAATCTGGTCGTAGAGGCTGCGGTCGATGCAGTGGACGCTCTGGCCGACACCGCCGTAACCGGGGCTGTCGTTGCTCATGTGAGAGAAGTAAGAAGCATAGGAGGTCATCGTCTCCGTGGTCTCATTGAAACCCCACATCACTTCATTATCGTCCACATCCATGAAACCGGCGCTCAGGCGGGTCTTGTCCATCACATCGAAGCCACTCTGGGCGGCCTTGGCGGCAGCAGCCGCTTTGTCCCACTGCTGGGTGAGCAGGTAGTAACGGGCGGCGATGCCCTGGGCGACCTGGTAGTTGACTTCGTTCTTGGAAGCACGGTCATAGCCTTCGAGCAGCGGCAGGGCGAGCTCGATGTTGTTCTCGATCTCCTCCATCAGGTCAGCGATGGTGTTGCGGCCGGACATCTCGTCCGCCTCCTCGACGGACTTGCCGTCGCGGGCGGAATAGACGATAGGAACCGCCTTGGCATCGGTGCGGAGCACGGCATTCGGGGTCGTGCCCTCGACCGGATCCTGGAAGAACTGGATCAGATAGTAGTAGCTGAAAGCACGCAGGGCGTAGGCCTGGCCAAGGAAGCCGCGAAGATCCGCGTCGGTAGGGTCTTCCTCACCGAAGAAGTCGATCACTTCGTTGCACTTCTTGATCAGCGTGTAGTAGAAATTCCAGTACTGATACGGACGGGTATAATCGAACTCGCCATAGTCATGGTTGATGTCATAGCGGCCCCAGTTCCAGGATCCGCAGATAGCGATGTCAAGGCCCATCATGTCCGTATTGTAGACACATCCAAGATGACCGAAATCACCATGGCTGCCACCACCGGTATTGAATTCAACCATCCACGCATAGAATCCATTGACATACGAAGAGAGGAAAGCGGGATCCTCTTCGACGATGCCGATAGCGTCGGTACCGGACAAGTAGTTGGAATCTTTCACCTCGAACTGCTTATCGCAGGAGACGAGAGCCAACAGGGATGCGGCGAAAAGAACAATATATTTTTTCATAACAGAATCTCCTATAGATTAGAAAGTAAGGGTGATACCACCGGAGACGGTACGAAGGGCTGAGTAGGTGTTGCGGACAGAGCCGTCGAAGGCCGTACGCACATCCATACCGCGGCGGGCGGAGGTGTACCAGAGATTGTCAGCGATGACATAGATGCGGACACCCTCGATACCGATCTTGCTGGTCAGATTCTTCGGCAGGGTATAGCCCAGGGTCACGTTGCGGACACTCAGATAAGAGGCGCTGGTCAGCCAGCGGTCGCTGCTTTCATTTCCGGTCTGGTCATTCAGCTGCACGCGCGGGACATCGGTGTTGGTATTGTTCGGCGTCCAGCGGTTGAAGATGTCACGGCTCCAGGTATCACCGGCCCGGCCAGGAGTCATCAAGCTCTGGTAGGTAGAATCATAGACATATCCACCGAGCTGATAGGCGAAGTTGGCGCTGAAGTCGAAGCCACGGTAGCGGAGCGCGGTGCTGAAACCACCGTAGAGGTCAGGAACCGGGGTCTTGCCGGTCAGGCGCTTCGTAGCCTCGGAAGTGCTCGTCACCTTCTCGACCGTACCGTCGTCATTGTATTTGTTGTAGAGCGCGTGGCCCGTCTTGGGATCGACACCGGCGTATTCATACAGATAGAATTCGCGGAGAGGAGCATTGTCCCGACGCAGGAAGCGGCCGTATTCCTTACCCGTCGCAGGCCAGTCGGAAGGAATCTTGGTCAGCTTGTTCGTATAGTGCGTACCGTTGAGTGCGACATTCCAGGAGAAATCACGGTTCTTGAAGATATCCACGGAGAGGTCGAACTCGATACCCTTGTTCACCATGTTCATGTCGTTGACATACTGGGTATTCGGAGCACCCTGGGAAGGAGGAAGCTGACGATAGTAGATCATGTCCTTGGTGTTCTTGATATAGTACTCGACACCAAAGTTGAGACGATTCCAGAGCTTACCCTCGAGACCGACATTGAAGTTGTCGGACTTCTCCCACGTCAGATCCGGCGCAGCGCGGAAGACCTGGGTCAGGGAAGCAGCGCCATCCACGCGGTCGATACGATAAAGATTCTCATAGACGCGCGGGAGGTTATTGTCACTCAGCAAGGCAGAGTCATTACCCTGCGTACCGAAGCTGGCCTTAAGGCGGAGAGCATCCACCCAGTTGACCCCCTGCATGAACGGCTCGTTCTTGACATTCCAGGAGGCACCGACAGCCCAGAAGTCGCCCCAGCGCTTGTTCGGAGCGAAGCGGGAAGAGCCATCAATACGGTAGGAGGCGGAAAGGAGGTAACGGTTCGCGTAGTTGTACTCGACGCGAGAGAAGAAACCTTCGAGGAAGTACTCCTCCGTAGCGGAGTTCAGATCCTGATAGACAACCGCGTTCGCGAAATCAGGGACGTCCTTATTAACGAAACTCGTCATATGGCCGTAGAGGTAATAGCTCTCGTCAGACTTGGTCTCGTGACCGAGGAGTGCGGTGATGCTGTGGTCGCCGAAAGTCGGCGTCCAGGTGAGGAGCTGGTTGGCGTTCATGGCCATATAGCGGCTCATCTGCTGCTCGCCGCGACCGCCCACATTCGCTGCATCGCCGCCGATCGGGGTCTGATACACGTTGTCGCGGGTGTTGAACACGTCATAGGCGGCGTTCACCGAGAATACGAGCTCCGGAAGGATGTTCACATTGATGTATCCACGGGTGGAGATGTTGTCACGCGTCTTAGTGACAACCGAAGACATCATCTGGCCGTAAGGATTGGAAGTCGGCGCATAGGCACGACCGGTCTCGCCCCAGTCATAAAGGGACTGCCCCTTGTCGTTGTACTGACGGACACCGTTCTCGTCGTAGAGATAAATCGGATAGATCGGAGCGATGGAGCGGACAAACATGAAGAGGTTGGAGTAGTTGGTGCTCTCGCTGTCGTTGTATCTGCGCTGGTCGGTGTTGGCATAGGCCAGGTTCAGGCCAGCCTTGATGAACTTGCCGATGGTGTGGTCCACCTTGGCACGGACCGTGACACGCGTGAAGCCGGAATTCGGCACATAACCCTCGTCGTTAAGATAGGATACGGACATATAGCCCTGCGTCTTGTCGGAACCGCCGGAAGCGGCGACGTTGTACTCCTGACGGAGGCCCGGGCGGAACACGTCACGGGTCCAGTCGTCCGTCCACTTGCGCTCCTTGGCGGCCGGGTTGAGCTTGCCGGTAGTAGGATCGACGATGGCCGTATTGGAAACACCCTTATAGATATTGTAGGGGCCGAGAACATCCAGAAGGCTGGCCGAGGCATACTCGTTCGCCTGCGCGAGACCCATCACGTTCGTGTAGTACACGGCATTGCGGATGGATTCCCAAGCCATCTCATAGTACTCACCCGGATCGGTGACGACGTCATACTCAGGGACGCCACGGCTGTTGACACCCACCTTCGCGTCGAAGTTGATGTTCACCTTGCCGGCGGCGCCACGCTTGGTGGTGAGGATGATGACACCGTTGGAACCACGGGCACCGTACATCGAGTTGGCGGCGGCGTCCTTGAGGACGGTGATGGATTCGATATCCTGCGTGGGGATGGAGTTCAGCGATCCCTCATAAGGCACGCCGTCCACCACGATAAGCGGGGCGGTGGAAGCGTTGAGCGAGCCCGTACCGCGGATCTGGATGCTGACACCGGAACCAGGGGTACCGGTAGAGCTGGTAACCATCAGGCCGGCAACCGCACCCTCCAGGGACTTGCCCACATTGGAAGTCTGCGTCTTGGTGAGTTTCTCGCCGCTGAGCTGCGTGGCGGAACCCGTGAAGGACGACTTCTTCTGGACGCCGTAGGCGACGACGATGGTCTCTTCGAGGGATTCGGCGTTCGGCTCAAGCACCGCATTGAGGACACGGGCGCCGTTGACGGCCACTTCCGTGTTGTTGTAGCCCACCGAACTGAAGACAAGCGTACTGGTGGCAGGAACGCTGATGGAGTAGTTGCCATCCGCGTCAGCGACAGTACCAGTCATCGTACCCTTCAGCTGAACTGAAGCAAAAGGCACTCCTTCTCCTGTCGTGGAGTCAGAGATCTTACCTGCCACGTTGATGTTCTGGCCATAGGCCAGGACGGCGAGCAGAGAAGCCATTGCAACCAAAAACAATTTGATCTTTTTCATTGGTTGAATTTTAATTAAACAATAAACTATACTAACCTTGCTTTTTCGTTTCAATCCAACGCGCCGGGGTCCCAAAGGAGCCCGGCAACAAGCAACAATCTTGCGCAAGGTCGGAATAAAATTTTACAATTCCAAATCTGTAATCTTGCAAAGAATTGTGCCTGTGAGCGAATTCGGGACCGGAAATGGATGAATTTGCGAGTTATGAAGAATTTAAATTTCGGATTGTAAGCAATTCGTTAAATTTGCTTTCGGATGATAATATTATATTTTTTTAAAAACAAATGCCGATTTTTCAATGTGCTGATTATCAATATTTTGTATATAAATCCACATTCTACATACGTACATTACATTTTTTACTATATTTGCGAGCATTAACTTGCAGTATCGAACCCACCGGATTATGGTAAAAAAACTTTCAAAAAGCTTATTAGCTTCTCTGTTTCTGATTCTTACAGGTTGTTCTGTCAACGAAATCAAGATAAATGAAAGCGCGCCCGCCCCGCAGAGCGACAGCAACTTCATCCCCGGCGAGGCCATTCTCCTGCTGACGGAGGAAGCGGCCGACAACATCGGGAGCGTCCCGCTCACGAAGGCCGCCGACGCCCTCGGCATCCACGAGATCGAGCGTGTCTTCCCGGACGCCGGCGAGTTTGAGGCGCGCCACCGCGCAGCCGGCCTGCACCGCTGGTACCGCGTCACCTACGACCCGTCCGTCCCCCAGACCAAGGCGGGCGGCGACCTGCGCGACCTGCCCGGTGTGGAGTACGTGTCCTTCCCGCAGAAAAAGGTCCTCCTGTCCACGTTCAACGACCCGGGACTCTCCTATCAATGGAACTATATCAACACCGGGAAAACGCCAGGATACCTGCAGGGATCCGACATCAATGTCGCCCCTGTCTGGGAGAACTACACCGCCGGCAGCAATAACGTGATCGTGGCCGTCATCGACGGCGGCGTGGATCCCAGACACGAGGACTTGACCGGCGTCGTGCTCTCTGCAGAAGAGGGAAGCCGCAACTTCATCAGAAGATTTCCTGCGGACGCAATCTACGGAGACGAACACGGCACGCACGTCGGCGGCACCATCGCTGCCGTCAACAACAACGGCAGCGGGGTCTGCGGCATAGCCGGCGGCGCGGATGGCAAAGGCGGCGTCCGCCTGATGTCCTGCCAGATCGTCCCTCCTGGCGAGGACTACCTGGAAGGCGACGACGCCCAGGCCATCGTGTGGGCGGCGGACCACGGTGCTGTGATCGCCAACTGCAGCTGGGGCTCCGACAGCAGTTTCTCTGAAGTCCAGGCCAAGAAAGAAGCCCAGAATTTCATTGACTATCCCTCTGCGACCAAATCCGCCATCGATTACTTCGTCGACTACGCGGGTCTGGACAAAAGCGGCCGGCAGGTCGGCCCGATGGCTGGCGGTGTCATCTTCTTCGCATCCGGCAACAGGGGCTTCAAATATGGTACCCCGGCCTGTTATGACCGCGTCATCGCCGTAGCGGCCCATGGCCCGCAGGGCAAGCTTTCCAAATTCGCCAACTACGGAGACTGGGTGGACCTGGTCGCTCCCGGAGGATCGGATGCGAGCTCCTATGCAGAATGGATCCTGAGCACGATTCCCACGAACAGTTACGCCTACATGTCTGGCACCTCGATGGCTTGCCCGCATGCCGCGGGGGTTGCCGCACTGCTCGTTTCCTATTTCGGCGGCCCCGGATTCACCAACGAGATGCTCACGAGAGCCATCGTGGGCGGCGCCCGGATGGATTTCCTCGACCTGCAGGGCCGGACGATCGGCGGCGGCATGCTGGATGCGCTCGGCGCGTTCGAGTATATGAATGGCGAGATGAACGAAGACCCGGACAAGATTTCTTTCACCACCCGGTACGCCGGCAACTGGAAATTCAAATCGCACGAACAGATGGAGTTCCATATCAGGATCGTAGGCAACACCCGGCCGAAACTGCCCGTCACGGTCGAGACCGATTGCTCCGGTCTGTCATTCACGTCCACCCTCTTCGACATCGACCTGGCGCTGGACGCCCTGAAGGCGGAGCCCGGCAATTATTCCTTCACCATCCGGGTCGGCAACAACGTCGAGAAAGTTTATCCGTTCACCATCCTGCCCAACAACGCACCGGAGCGGATCCGACCGCTGCAGGATATCATCACCAACGCCTATTCCGTCTCCGAATTCCCGATCGACCTCGACGAGTACTTCCAGGATCCGGACGGGGAGACGCCGGATTTCGCGGTGCACGTCTCCGGCGACCCGATCATCACGGCGGACCTCAAGGGGCATCTCCTCTCGATCAGCGCGGAAGGCTACGGCCTTGCAACCGTGGAAATCCAGGCAAGCGATACCCGCAAGGCCACTTGCAATGCCAAACTGCTGGTGCTGGGACGCGACCTGCGCCGGACGTGGGACATCTTCCCCAACCCCGTCACAGACTGGCTCCACGTACGCCCCGCCGAGCAGAAAGACATCGAAGTGCGCCTGGTCAACCGGCTCGGCGCCTGCGTCTATGAGCACAGCACCGCCGCCGGCCCCTTCCAGCCGCTGGATATCGACATGCAGGGCCTTCCGGCCGGCTCCTACTCCCTTTCCGTCAACGGAGAGGCCTTCACCATTGTTAAGAAATAGTGCCTCCGGGCAGTGTATAATTAAGTTGTTCTAATTTTTCTGAACTATGGTCAAAAAACATTACTCGAGCTTATTAGCTTCGCTGTTAGTGGTTCTTGCCGGCTGCTCTACCGATGCGTTGAAGACGGCCGAAGAATCCCCTGCCGTGCAAGAGATCACGGAATCCATCCCCGGTACTGCCGTACTGCTTGTGACCGAAGAAGCTGCCGACGGCTTTGAGAACACCCCGCGCACGAAGGCATTCGACGCCATCGGCATCGAGCGGATCGAGCGCGTTTTCCCGGATGCCGGGGAGTTCGAGGAGCGTCACCGTGCCGCGGGCCTGCACCGCTGGTACCGCGTCACCTATGATCCCGCCGTCTCCCAGACCAAGGCTGGGGACGACCTGAGCACCCTGCCCGGCGTTGAAGCCGTGGATTTCCCGCACGAGAAAGTCAAGTATTCCAACTTCAACGATCCTTTCCTGTACCACCAGTGGGGTTATATCAACACCGCCCAGAAGAGAGGCTTCAAGGCCGGCGCCGACATCAATGTCGAGCCGGTGTGGGACCGCTATACCGGCGGCTCCAGCGAGGTGATCGTGGCCGTCGTTGACGGCGGCGTGGACCGGAGCCACGAAGACCTGGCCGGTGTCGTGCTCTCCACCTCGGAGGGAAGCCACAATTTCGTGTCCGGCTATTCTGGTACCCAGATGTTCGCTGACGAACACGGCACACACGTGGCCGGCACCATCGCTGCCGTCAACAACAACGGCAAGGGTGTCTGCGGCGTGGCCGGCGGCCGTAACGGCCAGGGCGGCGTGCGCATCATGACCCTCCCGATGTTCGGCCCGAGAAACAGCGACACCGGTGACGACGCTTCCGCGATCGTCTGGGCCGCTGACCACGGCGCCGTGATCATGAACTGCAGCTGGGGCTATGTCGCCCGCACGGAAAGCCAGGCGCGCCGCACCGCCCAGCAGTTCAACTCCTCCAGCTCGGCACTCCGTTCGGCCATCGACTATTTCATCGCGAATGCCGGCAAGGACGCCCGCGGCCGTCAGACCGGCCCGATGGCGGGTGGCGTGATCTTCTTCGCCTCCGGCAACGATGGTTTCAAATACGGCACGCCGGCGAGCTATGAGCCCGTCGTCGCCGTGGGAGCCTTCGGCCCGGACGGCAAGATGCCGCGTTTCTCCAACTATGGCGACTGGGTGGACCTGCTCGCCCCCGGCGGATCGGATTCCAACACCCGTCCTGAAGAGTGGGTGGCCAGCACGGTCCCCACGAACAGCTACGTCTACATGCCCGGCACCTCGATGGCTTGCCCGCATGCCACCGGCGTGGCCGCGCTGCTCGTCTCCTATTTCGGAGGCCCTGGTTTCACCAACGACATGTTGAAGGAAGCCATGATCAGAGGTTCCAAGCAGAACGTCATCAACCGCCAGGGCCGTGCGGCCGGCGGAAAGCTTGACGCCCTTGGCGCTTTCGAATATATGCTGGGTAGATAAAGCTATTGACCGGAGGCGCCACCCAGCAGATCCAGGATTTCTGCCGTGATCTTCTGCTGACGACCCTTGTTGTATTCGAGCGTAAGCTCCCCGAGAAGATCCTCGGCGTTATCTGAAGCCGTCTGCATCGCTAAGGTGCGGGCGGCTTGTTCTGCTGCGGCGGAGTCCAGGACCGCCGCGTGGAACTTGAGGAGCATCACCTGCGGGAGCAGCTGGGCGACCAGCGCTTCGGCATCCGGCTCCAGGATGTAGTCATTGGGGGCGGGAGATTCTTCGCTTTCGCTCAGGACGACAGGAGAGGCGAAGGGTAAATACTGCTCCGCGACGGGCTCCTGCGAAGATGCGGAGACAAAGCGGTTGTAGACGATCACCACGCGGGCGATCTCTCCAGCCTGGAAGCGCTCCGCGAGGGAACGGGCCAGACCGGCGGATTTGTCATAGGAAGGATGGGCGACGAGGTCGTTGTAGTCCTGGTCCGCGGCATAGCCGGCCCGCTTCAGGGCCTCGGCCATCTTGCGGCCCAGGGGATAGAC
>Ga0310696_10005001_pt1 | contig 16092 bp, 10 predicted proteins | sample AusTroGonzalo_MG_4_FD_203885 | JGI IMG/M metagenome (GOLD analysis project Ga0310696, IMG submission 203885) | Bovine rumen microbial communities from tropical cattle in Woodstock, Queensland, Australia - Gonzalo_02 (v2) (version 2) | ecosystem: Host-associated > Mammals > Digestive system >...
AAGATGCAAAAGCAGGCAAATGGGATAGCGAATGGGTTAACGGCGTAAGAAAACTTATGGAAGCTGTTGACACATACATCCCAACCCCAGTTCGTGACAACGACAAACCATTCTTAATGCCAATCGAAGACGTATTCACAATCACTGGTCGTGGAACAGTTGTTACTGGCCGTGTAGAACGTGGTGTTCTCAAACTTAACGACACAGTAGAAATCGTTGGTCTTAAAAATGATAAATTGTCAACCGTAGTTACAGGCATCGAAATGTTCCGCAAACTTCTTGACGAAGCAATTGCAGGATACAACGTTGGTGTTCTTCTTCGTGGAATTCAACGTACAGACGTTGAACGTGGACAAGTGCTTTGCAAACCAGGCACAATTCACCCACACACAGAGTTCACTGCCGAAGTATACGTTTTGACAAAAGACGAAGGTGGTCGTCATACACCATTCTTCAACAACTATCGTCCACAATTCTATTTCAGAACAACAGACGTTACAGGTTCAATTGAACTTCCACAAGGCACCGAAATGGTTATGCCTGGTGATAACACAAGAATGACAGTTCGTCTTATCACCCCAGTTGCAATCGAAGAGGGAATGCGTTTCGCTATTCGTGAAGGTGGCAGAACAGTTGGTTCTGGTGTTGTTTCAAAAATTCTTAAATAGTTTTTGAAAAATCATAATTAACAAAAAAGGAGCTAAAAACATTAGCTTCTTTTTTTGTGCTCATTTTCAAGCATTAACAATTTGCAAAGCAAATTTTGTTGTGCTATACTAGGCATATATGGCAAAACAAAAAAAGCAACAAGAGCAACTTATTCTTGATGGTGTAAAAGCACCACAAGAGTCGTCTGTTGCGCAAAAATTGCCAGACGAAACACAACAAATTCTGCAAGACAACAATCAAATATCAATCGAAGATATTTATGGCGACAGCATTTTAGAAAAAGAAATAGTTGTCGACCTTCTCAAAGAGGCACACGAGTCAGAGCAAAAAACCAAAAAGAAAAAGACAGCCATCACAGGCCTTATCTTTTTGGCAATCAACATTTTGCTTTTGGCGTTTATCGTCAAAAACCTAATCACATCAACCGACGTTTCAAATTACGATGCCGTTGCGCAAGTTCAAGGCACAAGGTTATGGTGGATAGCTGGTGGTTTTGGTTTCTTGGCGTTATACTTTTTGTGCGAAACATTGCTGTTTTATTTTTTAATCAAAAGAACAACAGGCAAGCGCAAGCTATTTTTGAGTTATCGCCTTGCTGCTGTTGGCAAATATTACGACTTTTTAACTCCAACACAGGTTGGTGGTCAGCCATCACAAATATTGCGTCTCACAAGAAGTGGCATTGGTGCAGGGCTTGCAACCAGCATACCTATAATCAAACTGATAGTATATAGTTTTGTCTACACAATTGTTGCGGTGCTGTTATATTTCTTTGGCTTGCCACTTGTAACAACAGCGGGTAGTTTGCAAGCATTTTTAATGGCACTCATCAAAATTGTTGGTGGTGTGGGATTGGTCATCACGGTCATAATGACCTTTTTGTATTTCATCATTGGCAATGGCAAACTTATTGGACGTTCTTTTGTTCAGTGGCTTGTTAGGGTGGGCTACAAATTGCATATTGTCAAAGATTACCGCAAGGCCTTTGCAAAATTGCTAACACAAGTAAACGAATACCAAAGTTCAATTCGCTATCTCAACAAGCACAAGGGCACACTTGTCATCACTGTTTTGCTGTGTCTCTTAGAATGTGTTGCATTTTCAATAATTCCATTCTGCATGGTCATGGCTTTTGGCAGTGTAACTTTTGCAACCAGCGCAGAGGCATTATATTGCATACTAATCACAATGAGTGAATATGTTTTGTGTCAACTAGTCGCAACATGTCTGCCACTTCCAGGTGGAACTGGCTCAATGGAAATATGTTTCATCTTTTTGTTTGCAATAGGTGCATATTCTGTTGGCAACAACATTGGTTGGGCACTAATCTTTTTTAGGTTAATAACATATTATGTTGTCCTCGCACAAGGATTTGTTCACATTATTGTAGAAACCCTAGCAAGAGCAATAAAAAACAAAAAAATTAACCAACAACCAGCTCAGCAAGTTTAAAAACAAAAAAAGTCGTCAAAGTTTTGGCGATTTTTTATTTTTTGCAACATTTTTTTATTTTTTTAAAAATAATCTATTGACTTTTCTTATATGGCTGTTGTATTATATGATAGTTATTATGAGTTATTGTCAGCAAAATTGGCAAAATTCAAAAAAAACTTAATATTTTTTATATATTTTTCTGTCTGTTTTTCTTCAATTTAAAGGCGAGGATACTTTTGAAGATGAAGGTGAGCAAATAAATATATTTTTACTTAGGGAGAGTAGAATGAACAAAATTGACGTTAATTTAAAAAAAGTCAAGTATGGAAAAACAGAGAGGTATAAGTTCGGCAAGATAGATGAGGTTTTGGATATCCCATATCTTGTTGAGGTTCAGAAACAGAGTTACAACAATTTTATAACAAAAGGAATCCGTGATGTTCTCAGGGATTTTTCTCCTATTACTGATACCGATAACCTTAACCGCTCAGACATGCGTGAAGACAACACCGATTGTCGTGTAGAATTGCACTTTATTGGTCACAGTCTCAGTGGCGAGCCAAAATACACCGAAGCAGAGTGCAAATCTCGTGATGCCACATACAGTGTGCCACTAAAAGTCAAAGTAAGACTTGTCTACAAAGAAACGGGTGAAGTAGTTGAGCAAGAAGTATTCATGGGAGATATCCCTCTCATGACAGACAATGGCTCATTTATTATCAATGGAGCAGAACGTGCTGTTGTCAGCCAACTTGTTCGTAGCCCTGGCGTTTACTGCAGTGAAGGCGTAAACAAAGCCGGAAACTTTGTAACCGAAACAGATATCATGCCAAACCGTGGTGCTTGGCTAGAATTCGAAGAAGACCAAAACGGAGTTTTGTGGGTTCACGTCGATCGTTCAAGAAAGATGGTAGCCACAATTTTCTTGCGTGCACTTGGTCTATCTTCAGACGAGCAACTTCTTGCGCTTTTTGACAACCATCCAATCATTGTAAAATCAATCGAAAAAGATCACACAAAGAGTGAAGAAGAAGCACTTGTAGAAATTTCAAAGAGATTGCGCCCAGGCGAAGTTCTTAACTACAAGGCAATTAAAAAAGACCTAGAAAAGAGATTCTATTCAACACGCAGATACGATATCACAAGTGTTGGTAGATACAAATTTAACCAAAAACTTGCCATTGCTAACAGAATTGTTGGCAGAGTTTTGGCTGAAGACGTAATTGTCAAAAACAAACCATTGTTTGTTGCTGGTGAAAAACTCACCGAAGAACAAGCATGGAAAATTCAAAATGCAGGCGTTAACAAAGTTGCAGTAGAAGGCACAAACGGAAAAGTTTATGTCATGGGCAACAACACAGTTAACCTCAAAGCATACACAGGTGTTAATCCAGATGATGTTGAACTTGACGAGCTTGTTCATTTGCCAACACTTCTTGAAGTTATCAAGGGATGCAAAACAATTGAACAAAAGAAACAAGCGCTTGCTGAAAATTATGAGCTTTTGGTTGGCAGACATCTTATGTTTGACGATATAATTGCAAGCATCAACTATCATTTAAACCTTCATGAAGGCATTGGCCACATGGACGACGTTGACCACCTTGGCAACAGAAGAATCAAAACAGTTGGCGAACAACTTCAAAGTCAATTCTTTGTTGGCATGGCAAGACTAGAAAGAGTAATCAGCGAACGTATGCAAGTTCAAAATGTTGCAGAAATCAGCCCAAGCACTCTTATCAACACTCGCCCAGTAAGTGCAGCAATTCGTGAATTCTTTGGCAGCAGCCAAATGTCTCAATTCATGGAACAAACAAACCCAATTGCATCACTTACTCACAAGCGCAAAGTTTCATCTCTTGGACCAGGCGCACTTACTCGTGAACGCGCAGGATTTGACGTTCGTGACGTGCACTACACACACTACGGCCGTTTGTGTCCAAACGAAACCCCAGAAGGACAAAACATTGGTCTTATCAACTCATTTGCAACCTATTCAAAAATTAACAAATATGGCTTTGTAGAAGCACCATATCGCAAGTTCGACAAAGAAACAGGCAGAGTAACCAACGAAGTTGTCTACATGACGGCAGATGTTGAAGAAAAATACGTTATTGCACAAGCAAACGAGCCACTCAACGAAAATGGCGAACTTGTAAATAACACCGTTATTTGCCGAAAAGCCGGTGAAATTTTGGAATATCCAAAGAGTGCCGTTGACTTTATCGACGTAAGTCCAAAAGAACTTATCTCAATTGCAACAACGCTTGTGCCATTCATCGAAAGCGACGATGCAACACGTGCAATGATTGCGTCAAACCAACAACGTCAAGCCGTTCCACTTCTCAAAACAGAAGCTCCAATTGTTGCAACAGGAACAGAGCACAAAATAGCCATGGATAGTGGTGTAATGCTTGTTGCAAAATCAAATGGAACAGTAAAATATGTTTCATCAGAAAAAATTGTTCTTGAAACCGAGCATGGCGACGAAGAATACAATCTTGTTGGATTTGTTCGTAGCAACTCAGGAACATGCATGCGTCAACGTCCAATAGTAAATCATGGCGACAAGGTCAAAGTTGGCGACGTTCTTGCTGATGGTCCATCAACATGCAACGGCGAACTTTCAATTGGAAAAAACATTCTCATTGCATACATGCCATGGGAAGGTTACAACTTTGAAGACGCTATACTAATCAGCGACGAACTCGTTCGCGACGATGTGCTCACATCTATTCATATAGAAGAATACGAGCATGACGCGCGCGACACAAAACTTGGACCAGAAGAAATCACCCGTGATATCCCAAACATTGGTGACGAAGCACTTCGCAACTTGGACGAAAACGGAATTATCCGTGTGGGTGCCGAAGTTACAACTGGCGACATCTTGGTCGGCAAGGTTACTCCAAAGGGAGAAACTGAGCTCACCCCAGAAGAAAGATTGCTCCGTGCCATCTTTGGAGAAAAGGCACGTGAAGTTCGCGACACATCACTTCGTGTTCAACACGGAGAAGGTGGTGTTGTAGTAGACGTCAAAGTATTCACTCGTGAAAACAAAGACGAGCTCCCAACTGGCGTCAACAAACTTGTTCGTGTATATATTGCACAAAAACGTAAAATGAGTGTCGGAGACAAAATGTCAGGTCGTCACGGAAACAAAGGTGTTGTTTCACGTGTTCTCCCTCAAGCAGACATGCCATTCTTGGCTGACGGCACACCTGTTCAAATCGTATTGAACCCACTTGGCGTTCCTTCACGTATGAACATAGGACAACTTCTCGAATGTCATCTTGGCTGGGCAGCAAAAGCACTCGGCTGGAAGGTAGCAACACCAGTATTTGATGGTGCCAAAGAAGAAGAAATTAGAAAACTTTTGGTTGAAAATGGATTTGCAGAAGACGGCAAAATGCAACTTTATGATGGCCGCACAGGCGAACCATTCGAAAATCGCGCAACTGTTGGTTATTCTTACATGCTCAAACTTCATCACCTTGTTGATGATAAAATGCACGCAAGAAGCATAGGACCATACAGCTTAGTAACACAACAACCACTTGGAGGCAAGGCGCAACTAGGTGGACAGCGTTTTGGTGAAATGGAAGTTTGGGCACTCGAAGCATATGGTGCAGCAAACACACTTCAAGAAATGCTAACAGTTAAATCAGACGATATTGTTGGTCGTCAAAAAACTTACGAAAGCATTGTCCGCAACGAAAACGTTGCAGAGCCAGGAATCCCAGAATCTTTCAAAGTTCTCATCAAAGAACTTCAGGGCTTGGGCTTGGATATCAAGGTTCTCACCGAAGATAAACAAGAAATTGGCCTCAAAGATCTTGTAGAAGACGATAGAGATTCTCTCGATAACCGCAATGCAAACAAAAAGAAACCAGAACAAGAAGAAGTCGAAGTAGACCTTGGTGGCGAAGACGAAGATATTAGCGACATGTTTGAATCTGTCTTTGATGCAAACGAAGATTCAGGAAACGATCTATTTGATTTTGACGATTCAGATTTTGAATAATACAAGGATAGTCACAAAATAAGGGGAAAGAAATAATGTTTGAATTAAATAATTTTGACTCATTACAAATCGGTCTAGCTAGCCCAGAAAAAATTAGGGAGTGGAGTTATGGCGAGGTAACAAAACCAGAAACCATCAACTACCGCACTCAAAAACCAGAAAGAGATGGTCTATATTGCGAACGCATATTTGGACCAACTAAGGACTGGGAATGTTTCTGCGGAAAGTATAAAAGAATCCGTTATAAAGGTGTCATTTGTGATAAGTGCGGAGTAGAAGTAACAAAATCAAAAGTGCGCAGAGAGCGCATGGGACACATTGAACTTGTAACTCCAGTAACTCACATTTGGTATTTCAAGGGCGTGCCATCAAGAATTGGCACACTCCTAGATGTTCCACTCAAAAGTTTGGAACAAGTTATCTATTTCACTTCTTTCATCGTTACAGATCCTGGTGAAACAGAACTAGAATACAAACAAATCCTAAACGATAGAGAATATCGTGAAGCACAAGAAAAATATGGTCCAAAGGCATTCAAGGCCGGAATGGGCGCAGAAGTTATCAAAGAACTTCTCAAAAAGATAGACCTAGACGCTGAGGCAGCAGTTCTCAAAGAAGAACTTGCTTCGAGCAAAGGTCAAAAGAAACTCAAAGTAGCAAAAAAACTTGGTCTTATCGAGAGCTTCCGCAAAAGCGCAAGCCGTCCAGAGTGGATGGTGTTAGATGTTCTTCCAGTCATCCCACCAGACCTAAGACCAATGGTTCCACTCGATGGTGGCAGATTTGCAACAAGCGACCTCAACGACTTATACAGAAGAGTTATCAACCGCAACAATCGACTTAAAAAACTCATCGAACTTGGCGCACCAGATATCATCATCAGAAATGAAAAACGTATGCTCCAAGAAGCAGTTGATGCTCTTATAGATAATGGCCGTCGTGGCAAGGCAATTGCAGGCGCCGGCAACAGAGAACTCAAGAGCTTGTCAGCACTCCTTCGTGGAAAACAAGGACGTTTCCGTCAAAACCTATTGGGAAAACGTGTTGACTACTCTGGTCGTTCAGTTATCGTTGTAGGACCAAACCTCAAAATATATCAATGTGGTCTTCCAAAAGAAATGGCACTTGAACTATTCAAACCATTTGTAATGAGACGACTTGTCGACCTCAACCAAACACACAACATCAAAAGTGCAAAACGTATTGTTGAACGCGCACGTCCAATTGTTTGGGACGTTCTTGAAGACGTAATCAAAGACCACCCAGTTCTTTTGAACCGTGCTCCAACACTTCACAGACTTTCAATTCAGGCCTTTGAACCAGTGCTTGTAGAAGGTCGTGCCATGAAGTTGCATCCACTTGTCTGCACAGCATTCAACGCGGACTTCGATGGAGACCAAATGGCTGTTCACGTTCCACTATCTATTGATGCACAAGCCGAAGCAAGATTTTTGATGATTGCCTCAAACAACATTTTAAAACTTGCAGATGGTGAGCCAATCACCGTTCCAACACAAGACATGGTATTTGGAAACTACTATTTGACATTTGTTGCCGACGGCGAAAAGGGCGAGGGCAGAAATTTTGCTAGCGCAGACGAAGCAGTCATGGCTTATGAACTTGGCCAAATCAGTTTGCAAGCAAAAATCAACGTTCGCATGCAAGCTGAAGTTGATGGCAAAACATATAGTGGCAGAGTTCCAACAAGCGTTGGCCGAATTATCTTCAATCGCGCACTCCCAGCAGGATTAGGTCTTGCAAAACGCGAAAAACCAGAAGATTATCTCAAACTCGAAGTTGATTATCCAGTTGGCAAAAAGCAACTCAAAGCAATAATCAAAGCATGTTATAACAATCTTGGACCAACCGCAACAGCAGTAATGCTCGACAAGGTTAAAGACCAAGGATATAAATATGCAACAAAATCAAGTTTGACAGCAAACTTGTTTGACATTCAAACAAGCCCAAAGAAACCAGAAATCATTGCAGAAGCAAACGAGCTTGCAAAAACAACCGAAAAGCAATTCAAACGTGGCCTAATCACTGCAGACGAAAAGAGCAACAGAATCGTTAATATTTGGATTGAAGCCAGAAAGAAAATGGAAGATGCAACAATCGAGAACTACGATTCTAAAAACCCACTCAAAATGATGGTAGACTCATCTGCGCGTGGAACAAAAGGTAACATGTGCGACCTTGCCGGTCTTCGTGGAATCATGATGACAACATCAGGCAAGGCAATCGAAGTGCCAATTCGTGCAAGTTTCAAAGATGGACTTTCTGTTATCGAATACTTCATTGCAACTCGTGGTGGACGTAAGGGAATGGTCGACAAAGCGCTTAAAACAGCCGATGCCGGTTATTTAACACGTCGCTTGGTCGATGTTGCTCAAGAAGTAATCATTGACGACGAAGATTGCTTTGCAACCCTCGGCGAAAAAGTCAAGGGAATGGAAATCACCCCAATATACGACGACGAGAGTGAAGTTGAATCAATCGGCAAACGTATTGTTGGTCGTGTTGCAGTAGATGACGTTCTCGATCCAAAAACAGGCGAAAAATTAGCACTAGCAAACGAACTCATCACAGAGGAACAAGCAAAGGCAATTGAAGAAGCCGGAATCAAAAAAGTCAACATAAGAACAGTGTTCACATGCCGCAGCAAATATGGCGTATGCGCAAAATGCTATGGCAGAAACATGGCTAGTCGTGACCTTGTTCAAGTTGGTGAAGCAGTTGGTATCATTGCTGCTCAATCAATTGGTGAACTTGGAACACAGCTTACCATGAATGTCTTCCACGCCGGTGGTACTGCAAACAACGCCGAAGATATCACACAAGGTTTGCCTCGTGTAGAAGAAATCTTCGAAGCAAAAAAACCTCATGGTGTTGCCGTAATCAGCGAAGTAGCAGGCACTGTCAAAGTTGCCGACGAAGCAAAACAACAAGTTGTTGTAGAAACAGCAGACGGCACAGAAGTTAGCTATAACACACCTTATGGTGCAAAATACAAAGTTGAAAAAGGCAGCAAGGTAGAGCCAGGCAGCTTAATCACTGAAGGACCAATCGATCCAAAAGATTTGCTCCTCATCAAAGGTGTAAAAGAAACTCAAGACTACATGATGAGAGAAGTATTGAAGGTTTACAAAAAATCTTCTTGCGAAGTTAACGACAAGCATCTAGAAATCATCATTCGTCAAATGCTCAAAAAGGTTAAGGTTGTTGAAAGCGGAGACACAGACATGCTTCCTGGCGACCTTGTTGATATCTTCAAATACGAAGAAGAAAACGAAAGAGTTTTGGCTAATGGAGGAGAACCAGCAACTGTTAAACGTGTTCTCTTGTCAATCACCAAGTCAGCTCTTGCAACCGATAGCTTCCTAAGCGCTGCATCCTTCCAAGAAACCGTAAGAGTGCTCACCGATGCTGCAATCAAAAACAGCGTTGATCCACTTGTTGGTCTCAAAGGCAACGTAATCATAGGAAAACTCATCCCAGCGGGAACAGGTCTCAAACGTTATCGCGATTTAACCCCAACCGAAGTAGGATTTTATGGCGAAGCAAAAAGAGAAAACTTCTTTCAAGGCGAAGCATTAACTCAAAATCAATTTGAAAATATTGATGTTGATGAGCAATAATCAGCAATAAAAAAGATGGCAAATCAGCCATCTTTTTTTATTGCTTTATAGTATTTTTATAAGATTTTTCAGCCTAATTTGCACTTTTTCACGTCCCAAAAGTTGCATAATAGAGCACAAATCTGGTGTTGCTGTTTTGCCAGTAACAGCAAGGCGAACAATGTTGCATGCATCTGCAATACTGCCCGCGTAGGTGGCAGGATTGGCCTTGTATTCCTTATTGTCGGCAAAGCCATGGCTAAGAGCAATGGTTTTAATTTGTTCAAACCATGCCTGTTTGTCTAACAGCAGGTTATACTTTTCGGCATATTCAATCAAAAACTCTTTTGCGCGCGCCTTGTCAATTCTTTCGTCAAGGGCAGGCACATCAACACTTTCAAAAACATAGTTATATAGGTCTTTAACCATGCTCCAAGCATAAATATCTTTTCTTGGTCTGTCTCCACCGCGGTCAATAGAAAGCATTTTGAGCATCACAGGTTTATTTTCTTGCAAAATTTGCGCATATTCTTTGTCATAAACAAGTGCCCAAGCAAGCAAATTTTCAAACACTTTTTCAGCGCTCCACTTACTAATAACGTTTTTAGAAATATTGTTGAGTTTGTCAAAGTCAAACATAGGGTTGTTACTGCCAATTTTTTTAATAGCAAAAGGAAATTCACTTATTGGTGCAAGTGGATTTTGATTGCGCCACATTTCAAAATCGCTATTGAGGAGATTTAAAACATATTCTTTAACGCTATCCACAGGATAACCCTTTTCAATATAAAATCTAACGTCAGCTTCTGGGTCTTTGCGCTTAGAAAGTTTACGTTTGTTGCCATCGTCATCCAGTTTGCTAATAACTGGTGTGTGAGCATATTTTGGAGGTTTAAGACCAAGTGCCAAAAATGTTTCAATGTGCGCAGAAACGCTAGGATACCATTCTTCACCACGAACAACAATAGTTGTGCGCATAAGTGTGTCATCAACAACATGAGCTAGTGCATATGGCGGAATACCATTGCTTTTCACCAAAACAATGTCTTTGCCATTTTCGCGTATCATGCGTTTGCCTTTAATTTGGTCAACAAATTCATGTTGCTTTTCTGGGTTGCCAATCGAGAGCAATTTCAGTGCCCAAGGTTTGTCGTTTTTTATGTTTTCTTCAATTTGTTCAATCGACAAATTTCTACAATGTTCGTCATGCTCAGTTATTGTGTCAATTTCAGCAAGTTCTTTTTCTCTGCGCTCCAAAATGTCATCTTTGCTGTCGTTTGCTCCACAAAAACAAGGGAAAGCACGTCCACGTTTAACAAGTTCTTTTGCAAATGCCTCATAAATTTCTGTTCTGTGGCTCTGCACATAATCACCATATTTGCCAACTTGCTCGCCATTGTCTCCGCGGTAGCCCTCATCTGGTTTAACATCATAATAGCAAAGCATGTCATAAGCCACATCACCCGCGCCAGCAATATATCTTTTTTGGTCAGTGTCCTCAAGTCGCAAATAAAACACACCATTTGTGTTTGTTGCGGTTATTCTGCTAATCATGGCAGAGTATAGGTGGCCAATATGCAAATAGCCAGTTGGACTAGGGCCAAGACGAGTTACTTCTGCGCCATCAGGCAAATTTCTTGCAGGGTATTTTGCAAGATAATAATCCATGTCATGCTTAACATGTGGATATAAAATTTCAGCTAATTTATTAAAATCCATATTTTTTCCTATTTTTTTGCTTAATTATTTGATTATTTTTGCGTTTTTTATTCATCCAAGGCAACTTCGTCCAAAAATGTCGCCTGCAAATCTGCAATATGCAATAAAACTGCAAGTGGATATTTGTTATATGCTCTGCTATAATCAAGGCTACCACCCTGAACGCGCACGTCAAATCCGCCCATGTGCCAGTTAATTGCAACAGCTTCATCTCGGGTTAGGCGCAAAAAGCCATTAATAATATACACACTTTTTTCGCCGTGTCCATATGGCAGTTGGTCATCAACCGTGTAATATGGTTTTTGCACCCACACGCCATCTTCTTTCACGTTGCGCATTTCAACTTTATAATAATTGGTTTTACAAATGTCATGCAGAAGTCCACAAAGCGCAACGCTTTCTTTGTTATATCCATCTTCGCCATATTCAGTTATCATCAACTTTTCCAAGCGTTCATAAACATTCAAACTGTGCTGGCATAGTCCACCTTCTTCGCTCAGGTGATATTTTGTGCTTGCAGGGCAGGTGTAGAAATCTGTCGTTTCAAGCCACTCCAAAAGTTTGTCAATGCCTTCGCGTTTAACGTTGCTTTTCAAAATGTTCACAAAATCTTTTTTGTTTTGTTCAATAATTTCTTTATCCATTGTGTTTTCCTTTATTCATACATTATACAACACACAAATAAAAAACACAACTCGCCGGTTGTGTTTTATTTAACTTTGGTTAAATAACTTCAAGTTTTTCAAGCACTTCTTTAATTGCAACCATTGCCTTGTCCATTTGCTCTTTTGTGTGAGTTGCGGTGTAAGAAGTGCGGAGCAGCGCATATCCAACAGGTGTTGCAGGGCTAACAACAGGATTAACATACACACCTTTTTCAAGGAGCATCTTGCAAGCCATAAATGCCTTTGCGTCATCATAAACATAAATTGGGATAATTGGTGTTGTGCTGTCAATAATCTTCACGCCAAGTTTTTTAAGGCCATTTCTCATATATTCGCTTATGTCGCGAAGTGCTTGCACACGTTCTGGATGCTCACTAAGCAGTTTCAAACTTTGTCTTGCGCATGCAACACTTGCTGGCGTTATACTTGCACTAAAAATATATGGACGAGAAGTGTGTTTAACATATTCAACAACTCTTGCATCAGCGGCCATATATCCGCCAAGCGAAGCAAGCGATTTAGAGAATGTGCCCATAATAATATCAACATCTTTTTCAAGACCAAAGTGTTCAGCAGTGCCTCTGCCATGTTCACCCAAAACGCCAAGACCATGCGCATCATCAACCATAACACGCGCGCCATATTTTTTTGCAAGGGCAACAATTTCTGGCAGTTTACAAATTTCGCCACTCATGCTAAACACACCATCTGTTACAATCAAAATGCCACATTCAGCAGGCACTGTTTTGAGCTTTTCTTCGAGATCAGCCATGTCGCTGTGAGCATAGCGAAGCATTTTTGCATAACTAAGTTTAATTGCGTCATAAATGCTTGCGTGGTTTTCTCTATCGCAGAGCACATAGTCATTTCTGCCACAAACAGCAGAAATAATTCCAAGGTTGCTTTGAAATCCAGTAGAAAAGGTGATGCATGCTTCTTTGTGTAAAAATTCTGCAAGTTCTTTCTCTAGTTGAACGTGGATATCAAGTGTTCCGTTCAAAAAACGTGAACCACTGTTTCCCGTGCCATATTTTTTGAGTGCTTCAACGCCCGCCTCAATAACACTTGGCTCACTAGTGAAACCAAGATAGTTGTTCGAACCAATCATAATAGTATGAATGTTCTCCATTTCAACTTCTGTGTCTTGACCACTAGTCAGTTCATGAAAATAAGGGTAGATGCCTGCCTCTTTAACCATATCAAATGGCTGTTTTTTATACATTTTCTCAAATAAATCCATTATCTTTTATCCTCAAATATTAATAAAATTTATAAACCAAATAGTTTGACCATCTAACCGGCAAAATTTTAATCAAACTAGATATACATTTATATCCAAATCCAACCGACGAAATCAGTGGTGGGTTTTTGCGGTTGGCAACTTTATAAACCTGTTTGGAAACCGCAACAGGTTGCATGCCATTAATTTCGCACTTTTCCATGTTGTCAGTTTTCTTTTTCACAATGTCGCCATATGCCTCATTGGTTTTTTCGTTTTTGTCGCGTGCCGCAGTAAATCCAGTTTTAATGTCGCCAGGTCGAACGCACGCCACTTTAATGCCCTGACTACGCACTTCTTTAGATAGGGCAAGGGCAAAACTTTCAATTCCTGCTTTTGTTGCTGAGTAGCATGCCTGAAATGGAATAGCAGCAGGAGCCGCAACAGAACTAGTAAAGATTATTTTACCTTTGCTTTCGCGCAAATATGGAATATATATTTTGCACATATCAATGTGCGCAATAATGTTCACAGCAAAAATCTTTTCAACTTTTTCTTTTTCAGTAAATTCAATGGCACCCGAAATGCCAAAACCAGCGTTATTATACAAAACGTCAATTTGGCCTTCCTTATCAAAAATTTCTTTTGCAATTTTTTGCATAAGTGCAGAGTCGCAAATATTTCCTTGATAATAGTTAAATTCTGCCTTCACTTTTTTTGGCTCTTCCATGGCAATGCCATAAACCACCCAGCCCTTTTGCAAAAAGTAGTTAGCGGTGGCAAATCCAATGCCACTGCCTGCGCCAGAAATAACAATAACTTTTTTCGTTTGTTTTTTCATAATAATTTTCCAAAAAAATAATCGTTATTATTATATAATGTTTTAGCATATTGTGTAAAGCAATTTTTGTCACTTTTTGCGCATATAATAACAAAATAAAAATACGGCTTATTTTGCAAAAAATAGCCATATTTTCAAAAATATATACAAATTATCAATTAATATTAAGAAAATTGATAATGCCTTTAAAAATGCAGTCAACAATTATTTCTTGATATTTTGGCTCAAGCAAAAGTTGTTCATCTCGTGCATTAGACAAAAATCCACATTCACAAATAATACTTGGACTTTCGGTGCATTTTAACATATAGTAATCGCCAACGCTAGCAACGTTGTTGCTTGCTTCAAGGTTTTCAGAAAATTGTTTTTGAATACTTTCTGCAATGCCACGACTAATTTCACTTGTTTTGTCATAAAACACTTTTGCCCCGCGCAAAACATGGTTGGTGTAACTATTCATGTGCAAACTAATAACCATGTTGGGTCTAATTCTGTCTATCATTTCTTTTCTAAGGCGCATGTCTTCTTTTTTAAATGCTTTGCCAGTCAAATCGTGCGCCAAACTATCATCATCAGTTCGCGTCATAATCACTCTAATGCCAACAGCACGCAGTTTGTCTGCAAGCATAAGCGAAAATTTCAGGTTAAGTTCGCTTTCTTTCACTTTGGTTTTATAGCCAATGCTGCCGGGGTCAATCCCGCCATGGCCGGGGTCCACAACAATGGTGTAGCCAACACTTGGCGGAGTAATCACTGTGTCATCGCCTTCAGCAAAAGCAAAAAAATTCGTCTCCAATGGGCAACAAAATAGCATAAAACCCAAAGCCAAAAAAATATAAAAAATATATTTTTTAACAAAAGATTGGTGCTTATTACGTTTGCAAAAATATCCCATTAATGTTATAATGCAATATATATGAGCAAATTATGCAACTTAAAATCAAAAATCTGGACAGACGAAAAAATACTTGCAACAAATCCACTAGAACTTGCTTTTGTTGGTGACGCAGTATTCACTTTGTTTATTCGTCAAAATATTGTCAATGAGCATAGTGCAAGTGCAAACGTTCTTAGCCGTCTTGCAAGCAAGCAGGTCAATGCTGGTGCTCAATACAAAATATATAGGGCAATCGAACCAGCACTCAGCGACTACGAAAAAGAGCTTTGCAAAAGGGCCCGCAATGCCAACATGAAAAGCAAAGCCAAAAATTATTCAGTGACCGAATACATTTATGCCACAGCATTTGAAGCACTGCTTGGCTACCTATATTTAACAAACAAGCAAGATCGCCTCAGCGAAATTTTAAAATTATCATTGGAGAATTTATGAAGATAGAAGGGAAAAATCCAATACGCGAGCTCATCAACAGCGGCAAGTCAATCGACAAAGTTTTTGTGCAAGATAAAATTGCCGACATCGAAATTCGCGAGTGGGTGCGCGAGGCAAAATCTCGCCATGCCAAAATAGAATGGGTAGATAAAAAAGTACTCGACAAACTTTCAGAAACTGGTCATCATCAAGGCATAATTGCCGAGGTTACCAATTTTGAATATGCCGATTTCGACAATGTCATCAGCCAGCAAAAAGATTTGCTTTTGATTGTGCTAGATGGCTTAGAAGATCCACACAATTTGGGCAGCGTAATTCGTGTTGCCGAGTGTGCCGGGGCCGATGCAGTAATAATCCCAGCGCGCCACAGCGTGCTAGTCAACGAAACGGTTATTCGCGTTTCAGCAGGCGCCAGTGCGCATGTTCCGGTTTGCAAAGTAGGCAACTTAAATAGCGCAATTGAGCAGATGAAAGAACATGGTGTTTGGGTTTATGGTGCCGACATGGATGGCGAAAGCATGTATAAAGCCAACCTCAAAGGCAGCATAGCAATAGTCATTGGTGCATAGGGCAA
>Ga0310696_10005002_pt1 | contig 16087 bp, 25 predicted proteins | sample AusTroGonzalo_MG_4_FD_203885 | JGI IMG/M metagenome (GOLD analysis project Ga0310696, IMG submission 203885) | Bovine rumen microbial communities from tropical cattle in Woodstock, Queensland, Australia - Gonzalo_02 (v2) (version 2) | ecosystem: Host-associated > Mammals > Digestive system >...
TTTTCACATAGCTCCAACAAATAACGACAAATCCGATCCCGAGTACAACAGCGCTAACCGGGAATGATCCACGGCCGCTTGTAATGTGTTCTGCTAACCCTGCGGCACCAAATATCACCGCGACCAACCCCTTTGCGTATGTCTTATCCTTAATCATTCTTCTACAGCTCCCTTCATAAATCTTGTGACCTGCTCATCCGTGATGTAATAAGTTTTGCGACACTTGGGACCGTGGCACGTTGCGCCCGGTATCTTGTTGCGCTGCACCATTACACGCACTTGCTGTTCGCATACACCTAATAATTGCGCCGCTTCTTTGATGCTGATCTTCTTCATACTGTCACGCATCCGACACTATCTGTGTCATTTTGATTGAAAAAAATTTCAGAAACTGTCTTGCCGTAATACATAGCAAACCTTACCTTTAGTTCGTCCCGCGGTACTCGCTCGCCGCGTTCATACATCCCGACCGCGGCAACACTTATTCCCAGGTCTTGCGCTACATCATTTTGTGTCCGGGAACCGCGAAGTTCAATCAAACGTTGACCGATTGCCTTTTTATCCATTTTGCCTCCTTTCTCATATCCACTCGGATTCATAGCCTATAAGCTGATAACCGTCAATGATAAGGCGTAATATATCTGCCTCAGAATATGCTATTTTACGTTTGTTACCTTTTGCCATAATGGCAACCCTAATATAAATAAAATCCATACTCACCCTCCGATAATATGACTAAACATAAATGACACATCGGTCATTTTATGTATACTGCAGTTGCTCAACAGTTGCCTGTTGGCATATACTTTACTGCTTTCCCAATTCACAAACCATCTATAACAGTTCCCTGTATTATCATACGTATTGAATAATGCGCTTTTTTCTTTTTTCTTTCCCCGGAACCACGATGGGCCGATCATTTTATAATCGTACTTTTTAAGTATCTCCTTGATCTCTTTCTTTTTCATTCGTCTACCCCCTATTTATGATATGCGCTGTCGTCATATATTATGTTCTGCCTCAATAAGTCATCAATCGCCTCAACCGGCGTTTGTCCCCCTCCGATCTCCTCTAAATAACCCAAATCATCGCCATAATCTTTAACTGCTAAATACTTACCGTTTACCTTATCAACTTTAATTCGTAATACTGTCATATGTTACCTCCATATCTTTATACTCGTGGCGGTTTAAGGGTTGCCGCCGCCCCGTGTGTGCTATCTGATCTCAACAAACCTTTTCATTGATTCAAGCCTAAATGCCTTAAAGCCTAACCTCTTAATTTCGTTTACAACCTGGTTCATCGTGTAATCTTCATTAACCTTGATTGATGCGTAAACACACGCCCCGACCTCTGTGATTGCCTGTACTAATAATGTTGTCATCTCCTTACCTCCTATCAAATCACCCGTGTGTAAGGCCCTTGCCTTATCGACACACGTATTGTATCATTGACACACGTTGCGTGTCAACACATTTCGTGTTATTTTAAAGAAAAATTTTTTTGGAGGTGTGTCATGAGTATATTTTCAGCCAAGGTAAAATCAATGCGTAAAGGTATGGGATGGACACAAGATGAGCTTGCTCGCCGTGTCGGTGTATCGCGTTCCTGCGTCGGAAATTGGGAGCAGGGACTGCGTGAGCCGGATTTTGAGACAACCGAAGCGCTTGCGGATGTGTTCAACTGTGATATTGATTATTTGGTAGGGAAAAAATCAGATAATAATTTATCAGTCGATGAAATGTATGTCATTGAGTGTATGCGCGCTGATACTAACACAAAGGAAAGACTTATATCATATGCGAAGTTTCTTTTAAATGGAGGTGAAATATGAGAAGGCCAAACGGTTCGGGACATATAACAAAATTAGCAGGTAATAGACGTAAACCATACGCCATACGTAAAATTGTAGGGTGGACTGATAAAGGCACCCCGCAATATAAGTATTTATCGTATCATAAGACAAAACGGGAGGCCGAAAAAGTCCTAAATGCATATATGGATGATCCATATACCCTCGGTAATTATACATTAAAGGATGTTTATGAGGAATGGTATGCGCTCCGGGAGAAGGACAAGGCCGAAAATACCTTAATCAATTACAGGTCATCGTGGAATCACTTAAAACCGCTTCACGATGAAAAGATTGCACTACTTGACCGGTTCGTTATTCAAAAGTTTTTTGACGGACTGATCCTGTCTGAATATGCTATGAAAAGAATACTTAATTTACTAAAGGCATTATTTGATTATGGAATAAAGCGCGGTATTTTGCCGCTTGCCGCTTATAACTATTACAAAGCTATTGACTTGCAACCAAAAAAAGAGACGCGGGAAAACCCCCATACTGTAATATCAAAGGATGAGCTAAATTATCTATGGAAAAATAAAGATAATGAAATAGTCAAAATCATCCTGGTATATATATACACCGGTTTGCGTTTTTCAGAATTAAGGAAGCTTATACCAAAAAATATACACGATGACTATATCGAGATTAAACAATCAAAAACAGATGCAGGAAACAGAATTGTCCCTCTTTCAGATAAGGTAAAAGGTCTTTTGCCGATTGCAAACGTGCCGCCTCACACGACATTCGCCAACTACTTTGCAGCTATTTTACCCGGGCATACACCGCACGATACCCGCTATACCTTTATATCATTGATGGCAGAGGCCGAGGTGGATGATAGAATTGTCAAGGCCATAGTCGGTCATAAGCCAACTGATATTACAGAACATTATACGCAATATTCTTTAGATACCCTTATTGAGGCTGTAAACAAAATATAATATTGTGTCAGATATTGTGTATGAATGCGTGTAAGACAATAATAAAATAACAATAGTTAATAACAGATGATATAAAAGCGTAAATATCAGCATTTTGCGCTATTTGTGGGCCACTCCTATTCCTTATAAAACTAACCCAAATTACGTTTTTGCGCGTTATAACGTATGTTATGTATGATAACGCGTATTGCAGTAATTACACAATCTTTTATTATTAGTTTATCATATCAATACGCACAAAAAAAGAGCCGCCCCGAAGGACGGCTCCCTTTTGGAAGGAATTAAATGTATATGAAAAAGCTGTGGCTATTTGCTTATTAAAACATCACGGTCAACAACGGTGTCAATTCCGCTGACGCGACCTTGCGATGTATATTGCCAAGCGACAATGTTCTTGGCTTTCGGTGGATACTCCTCGTTGATGTTCCCGTTATCAGGGCCATAACGTGCAATCCAAAATTGATACTTATCCTTGAGATAATTGCTAATATAATTATCGTACCATATTTGATTGCAGTATATGCCTACCTCAAACCCGGCCTCTTTACATTCCCCGATAAATGCCAAAATAATGCCCTCGATACCGTCTTTTCCAAGCGGAATGAGGGTATCATCCTCAAGGTCATACCATATTGGCATTTTCCGATCCTGCAGCAAATTTATGACTCCGTCCGCCTCGATCCGCGCCGCCTCGTGTGTTTTTGCGTATGCGTACTTGAAACACGAATAATCAAGGCCTTTTGCCATACACTCGGTAAGGTTGCGCTCAAAATACGGGTCGGGGTTACCACTCTTTTTTGTTGACCTCATACAAACAAAGCTGATGCCCGCTTCCTTAACTTTGTCATAGTCAATAATACCCTGCTTTTCGTTTACATCAATACCGTATATATAATTCTTTTTAGGCTCGGTCTTGTACTCATCATACAAAGGTCGCCCGTATCCAATAATATTTGATGTCCGGTGCTTTAACAGTACGGCGCCGCCGTTGTCTTGGCTGCCTTTTTCTGATGTGTTACCCTCGTACGCATTTATATCATTAAAGCCTAAAACATCAGTCACTATACCGGTATGGTTTGTAAAACGGTTATTAGTGTTAAATTTGTAAAATGCAACATCACCCGGGAGCTGCTTGCCCGGTTCAATCCATTGACCGTTATCCTTAAACCATTGCGCCAAATTTTCACAAGATGCGGTTTTCTTGACGAGACAAGGGTCAAATTGAGAAAAAACCCACCAAACAAATACGCAACACCAAGGGTATTTATCCTTGGCTGTCGGTACTCCATCTTGTACCGGATGACCGTAAAACGCCTCGTTATACTTGCAGGAATTGCTATTGGGCGGGTATTCGGTGATGCCGACCTGTGATTTTGCCATATCAAGTATCTGTTTTATTGTAGGCATATCAACCCTCGCTTTCGTTTTTGTTATAATTTGCCGTACTTATACCAAGTACAACGCCCAAAAAGGTGTCAAGCGCTGTCAAAACGCCCACAACTTGATCGCCATACGGGAGGCCAATAATCTGTGCTACCGTAAAATACAATGTACCAAGAGCGGGTATCCAATATTGACATATTTTTTTCCATATATCGTATGTTTCATTTGACATTTTCATAGCGTCCTCACTTTCCTATCTGATCCGAGATTGCTTTATGTAATATTTTGCGGGTTTCTTTAATATCCCCATTCCCTATACCTGAATCAATCAACGCCTCAAGAATTGCATCCTGCGCCTGCATAATGACCACAAACATTGATAACATTTCCTGCATTTTGGACTCCTGCGTGGTAACACGGTCGCCTATAGGTATACAATATTGCTTTACGATCTTTTCGCGCTCGTTGTAAATATCTGCAAGTCCTTTGTCCCACTTTTCGCGGTTATTCTCGACAATCTTCACGGCGTTATCAATCCGCGCCTGGCGGGTGACTTCCTCATCATTTGACTTTTTTATCTCTTTTATGACCTTTACAACGCCCCACAATCCAAGAAAAGTCGATCCCACAATGTATAGGGAGGTCATCAAGCTATCTGCGTCCGGCATAATATCTCCTTATAGTAAAAAGGAACACCCCGAAGGATGTTCCTGCTCCCCCAAGCATTGTCGGGGCAAGTCTATTTCGTAATCGTTACAAATGATGTTGCTTAACTAATTCCATATCACATATATCAAGGATTTTATACCCATTGATAATTAAATCGTGATAAATCTCTCGCTTTTTTAACTCCGTAAGTCCGTCAAAATACTTAAACTGAGCATTCCCGTCATTGTCGCAATATGTAATCGTCCATACAACCATAATTTTACTTCCTTTCAATTATGATTGTATCGCATTATTTAGGAATAGTAAACCTTAATTCCAACGTGTTTCCAACGCATTTCCAACGCATTGAATGTGTTGGAATTAGTGCGTAATCGTTTCAGAATACGTCACTTCTTTTTATATGTATACCATATAGCGGGTGCTGATAATGATATTGCGGATGCCGCCCTGTTAATAATAAATGAGTTACCCGAAGGAGTTATATTTATTGAACGAAATATTCCGTCATTGCTTCCCGTTGTAAACCCCGCAATACCTATACAATCATATTTTGTTAGGTCGTATGATGTTCCACTCTGCGTGTTAAATGCCGCATACGCAGACCCATAAGCCGGTATGCTTATTGGTAAGATGTTCGACGCAGGTGCCATTTTTACAACAATAATTTCATTATCGTGTTCCATAGGTGCCATTGCCATAGTATTATTTCTCCTTTGTAAAACTACAGCGGCAACGTATGCAAATACAATATATAGCTGCACTATATTGTTACGTTGTCCGCTGTAATGATCTTATTCTGCCGCCGGTGATTCCTCGTGAGGCGTCCAATACCGGCTCATTATAACGCTACCCATTGAATCGGTAAGCATTACAACTACTGAATCATAAACCGCTCCGCCTACATAGTTTTCAAGCTCGCCATAGTAAGCCTTTTCTGCTGCATCCTGTGACGAATACTTGTTAACTACCTTATAAGCCCATCCATCATTTGTGCCATTGTGAATGAAATAAGAAACAAAATAAACTACCGGTACTCCCATAATAAAAATCTCCTTTCGTTTATGCGTTAGATATACCAACTGAAATGTTAATACTGCTTGTTAAGGCTGCCGGGAATGTTATTGTAAATACCCCGTTTGAATTTATTGCTATTGAACTATATTTGCCGCCGCCTTCTGCTAATACTTGAACAATTCTGCTTGTTGTTTTAAATACTGGATTTGTACCTGAAGCAGGAATGTTGTAGGTTTGCTGCCCGGATGCAAGCGTAGCATCAACCCAATGTATAATCTCGGTCCGATCCGCCTTGCCTGAGATATCAACAAAACCTCCGAAATCATCATACTTATATGACGGTGGATTCGCTGTGCCTCGGTTAACGTTAATAACCGCGATATGTGCGTCTGCAGGTATTGCATCACCATCCGAGAAGTTTGACGTCCAATAGAGTGCCGCCTCGCCCGGTCCAATAGTGCCACCGTCGGATATCAAGAAAAATACATCCTCATAGTCGGACGTTAAATATGTCGCGGCATCCGATGCCAAATCGGCAAAACTAATGGCGCCGCCGTATCTGACAAATGACTTATCGGGAGCTTTGTTTTTCCATTTATCATCTGCCGGGTCATAAGTTAACACCTGGCCGCCTTGTGGTGATGATATACCAACATCCGTTAACGATGACAGCGTGCTTGCCGCTCCTGTTAAGGTGAAATCATACACCCATAGAGCTGTGCTTTGATCTCCATCAAGGGTACAATGATATATTGCGGCTTCTGTTGTGTTGAGATAAAGGTCGCCGGCATAGGCGTAATCAATGCCGGTTGGAAATGCGGTCGGTGTTGATGATCTTCCGTTCACCGCTGTTCCTGTATACCACTTGTTGCCCGAGCGCCCCTGTGCAAATATGCCGGTGTCAACATATAGATTCTGATTAACATCCCAGGTAAACCAATTCCCATTTGTTCCGATATAAGGCGGGTATTCGCTCCAAGCCTCGGCGTTATCGGCGGCCTGTTCTGCCCGGTCAACCGCTTCATTCATTGCCGCAATGATTGCGGGTATGTCTGTTTGAGAAGGGTCGCCGTGTAATGCACTACCTTGTACCTCTAACCAAAAGGCGTACGATCCGACTACACCGTCATTATTTGAAAGTACAAGCTGACAAACAACTCTACCGGCAACGGCTGTCATTTGCTGTTTAAGGTTAACGCGCACAACCGACGCGCTGATAACGTTTGCGTTGTATGCAAATGCTGTACCGTCCGGCTTTTCTCCCTCAATAATTGCCGATGCGCCATCCATATCATATGGATGACCTTCATTTACAAGGTTAAAAATCAGTCGTCCCGCATAATCGGGGTCGTCGTAATCATTTTGATTGACGTTTACAACAATCGGTGCGCTATCCGGCACCATAGGTAAAAAAATCTGTTGATTAACCATTTTCTACTCCTTTTATACTAAACTTGTGACAATTCCGCCTTTTACAATTATTGAGTGACCTGTACCGCCGTAATCAGTCCACGAAATTTGATTGGTTGTGCCATTATAATATGAGCTTCCGTCTTTTGCTTTGTAATAATCAGCCTGCATACATCCGCTATTTGTATAAACATTGCCGCTGTTTGTATGAATGTTTCCCGATATGGAAATAATATCTCCATTGTTTGTTTGTATTTTCCCGGATGTTGTGGTTATTTCTCCACCCGCTGATATCTTGCCGGACGATGAAATACTGCCGGGGTTTCCTCCTGCATCAACCGCTGAGATTCCGTGTGCTTGAATACTTGTATTGCTAACAATCGCGCCGCCCAACTGTATATCCATTGTGATACCTGTTGATCCTCGGAACCTTATACCGTCTGTTCCTATATATACTCCGGCGTGTGTGTTGTCAGACATACCGGTTACGCCATTATATATAGCCTTGTCACCGATTTGCCAACGATTCGCGGATGTTGCATCGCCGCCTATTGTGCCGCTCTTTGCGGTTATTGCCCCGGTTATATCTGCGTCACTTGCGGTTATTTTCCCCGTATTATCAACGGTAAATTTACCATTTGCATATGTAAGTCCTGCATTATCTATCGAGGCAATCGCGCTCCCCGACGAATTCTTAACAGTTATTGATCCGTTTGTGTTGCCATTGCCGCCGACTGTTATATCACCCTCAATTTCAGCACTTTTTGCCGTAAGTTTCCCGGTTGTATCAACTGAAAAATTGTTACTGTTGAAAGTAATGCCCGTATTGCTTATTGATGCTATAACGCCGCCCGATGCATTTTTAACCTGTAACGTTCCGTTTCCGTTTGCATTTCCGCCGATTGTAAGCGTGCCGCCCTCCAAGCGGTCAAGGTACATTGTGCCGGTTGTTATAAAATCAGCAACCAAATTTCCGTCAATAGTCCAGGCGTTTGTATACGGGCCATTATAGCCGGTTGATGAAAATCCGATACCGTTTTCATTGATACGCAAAACCTTTTGCGCGGTGGCAATGTCGTTGGTATCCATGAATAAAAGCTCTTTCCACTCGCCGTTTGCGTCTTTCCGAGCGACCACATATCCATCACCGCTTGTTATCCAATCTGTTGCGTCGGCAATACGCTGTGCCTGTATCTGTTGGAAGGTGCTGTTAGGATTCTCAATTTGGTATGTAATATTGGCAACTGATGCCGTGATCTTGAGCGGTTCGCTGTTAAAGATAACCTCGTTTGCCTCGGGATGATAAGGAAAAACGTGACGCTCTACAACCTGGTAATCAACCGATACATTCTTAACATCATCGATAAGCGTTGCCGTTGTAAACAGCGAAAAATCAAGGTTATTGTATAATTCGGGGTTGGTTGCCTGTAAATCTACAATAGAACACTCGTAACACCGCTCGGGTCGTGACATTTGCGCCACCTTTGCAATGGCATCATCAAGCAGGTTTTGCTTTACCTCGTACCGATCATCACGCCATATGCCGCATATTATGCGACTTTCGTATGTATTGTTATCAACATAAGGCCTGCCGCCGTTTATATCAGCAAAGCTCAATCCGTCTTTTCCATACGCATAAAGGCGCGTGACAAGGTCGTTTGACTTGCCTTTGTAGTTGATCTCTTTTAGGTTAAGTTCCCTGGTCGCAAATGCGCCTACCGGGGCCGACATAGTCTTTGTGTATATGGTGCAGCGCTTTAATTTAGTATCCCAACGGATATAAACGTTATAAACGTTTGTACACTCCACGCACACATCATAAGGCGTTAAGTCACCTTCGATTGTGCGGCCTATTGATGAACCGGAGCGGTCAAGGACAGTCCACCCCGCCGGTTTTACGGCGTTTATCTGCTGCGCGACCGTCTTGGTTCCGCTGTTATAATTTACATTAAGGGTTGCCCGCCAAGCATCAATATCGAGCTGACATACAACCTTGGCATCCTTTGCGCCCGCGTCAATCTGCTTAACCTTGTATGTTTGACCTGCGCGGTCAACTATGTTTTCTTCTTCTGACAGTATCGCGTATATCGGGTCGTGGATGTTTAAATTAAAAATGACCTCATCGAGGCCATTTGCAAGTTCACGTATATAATAATCGGTATCCTGCAGCGGATACTCTTTGCCATCGTGAAATAGTGTTAACATATAACCTCCTTAATATGTCGGATAATACTCGACGGTCAAATCCTCAACACAATTAAGGGTGTTTTGACCGGGTACTAATGAGGGGAAATGTATAAAAGACATATTCCCGGCACACAATGCCCCGTTCTGCAGTATGCGCCCCGTGATGCCATCAACTGTAAGCACATCACCCGCCGATACTCCTGTAATGGTAACGGTGTCTATCACCAATGATGCGCGATTTTGTGACGCCGTGCATATTAAGCGGCAATCAGTATGAGGAACCGTTGACTTACATATCACGGTGTTACCCTGTACCGTTTCCAAAGGGTCGTGACGTATGCCTTTAAATTTATAAGCACATAACGCGATAATCTTGTTATTTTCAACGCCAAGGTAACTTTCCTCACCGGCACTTACAAGGTATGCGGAATAAAAAAACCCGTCGGGCAACCATAACTCCAATTTACCGATCATCATATTATCGATCTTGGATTTTATTAGCGCCATTTCCCGGCGCGTCTTTGCACTATAAAACAAGGTCACGTTTATTTCGCGCATATATTGGATGGTATCTAACACATTGAAATTAGTGCGGTTAACGCCTTGATACACGTCGCTTTGCGTATCAATCGCACCGACCTTTAAGTCACCAACCAATACTCCGTAATCCGCAATATTAACGCCGTTTATATGCATTGTGGCATTGTCTATGTCTTGTTTTGTTATCATCTTGTCTCCCAAGCCAACTGCTCATTCATATACCAGGCCGATGCGCGGGCAATTTCTCGTCCGTCAACGGTAAGCGGTATTATGATCTCGGTTGCCGCACTTGCGGTCATTGAAGCTGTAAGGTCTGCCGCATATCCTGCAATATCCGGTAAATTGTAACCGACATCAGCAGTAAACGATCCCGCAACCGTTCTCGATACGTCCGCAACACTTCCCTCGACTTTACCTATATTTTCATCAATACCCTTTGCAAATAAATCCATCATATCGGGCGCATATGTATGAAAATCTGATAAAGGCCCTTCTTTAGGCTCCGAGAATCCGAGAAAATCTTTTACAGACTGCGCAACCCTTTTGACGGTGCTTTTTAAGCGTTCCCACTTTTCCAGGACTCCGTCAATAAAGTTGTCGATCAAGTCACGGCCCCAATTAAGAGCCTCACGTACTTTGCCGGAAAATCCGCTCTTGACCTTGTCAACAATTTGTCGGCCTACGTCAAATACTTTGCTCCAACAAGAGCCGATACCTTCGACAAGCCTCATTACAAGTTCGGTTCCGGCTGCCATTATCTTTGGTGCGTTCCTAATTAAAGCCTCAAGCAGCTTTATCACTATTTCCGGCGCTTTTTCTATTAACCGCGGTAATGCATCAATCAATCCATTTGCAAGCGCCATTATTAACTGTATAGCTGCGTCAATCAGCAAGTCTATATTGTCAAGAAGTGTATCAACAATCGTAAATACCGCATCGACCGCAACGGGTATGAGGTCGGGGAGTGCCTGTGCAAGACCGAGCGCGAGTTGTACGATAAGCTCGATTCCGCATTTGATAATATCCGGGGCCATCTGAATTATCATTTGACCGAGTTGTAACACGATATCGATTGCCGTTGGCATCAACTGTGGGAGGGCCGTTATAAGGCCGTCCGCCAGTGCCTTTATTGCCTCGGCGCCCGCTGCCAGTAGACCGGGCAAAGCATCGGTTATCATTGCGGGTAACTTTTCCGCAATCTGCGGCGCAAGTGTTGATACAAGGTCTGCTATGCCCATTAAGGCTGTTTCTACCGTGGGTAGCAAATTATTTGCCGCCGCCCCTATTGACTCAACCAAATCATTGATATACTGGGTCAGTTTCGCGTCATCGCCCTCGCCTATTGCGGATAAGACGTTATCCCACGAGGCTTTGACCATTTGTATTGACCCGCTTATAGTTTTAAAGCCCTCGTTTATTGTCGTGTCCGCAATACCCATGTCGGTTTGTACTCGGTGTATTGCCTCGACAATATCGGCAAAACTCTCTATTGTAAGGTTGGCGTTTTTACCCTGTGCGGCGCCCAGTTCGTTCGCTTTATCAATAAGCGCTTGCATGCCCTCTTTGGTGCCGCCGTATCCCAGGTTTAAATTATCAAGGGTTTGATACTGACCTTTTGCAAGGGCTTGATATACGCCTGCTATTTCCTCAGCGGTATATTTGCCGTAAGTGTTGGCGTTGTCCGCAATATCGCGCATTGCAACGTCGGCAACCGCCGCCGCCTCTTTCGTATCGCCCAGCGAATTGATAAGCGCCGCCGAAAACCCCGTGACATTTTTGATATAGTCATTCGCCGACATACCAACGCTTTTAAAGGCGTTTTCTGCGTTTGATATAACATCAGTGTATACATCATCGCCGAATAACTTTTTTATACCGCCCTCTAACTGTTCAAAATCTGCATATGCCGACACGGCCTGTTTGGTTATAGCCGCGACCGCTCCCGTTGCAGCTGTGACGACCGCCGCGCTGGCTTCGAGTGCAACCGCACCGACCTTCTTTGCCGCGCCGCCAAACTTCGACATTAACGAGCTTTGCGTTTTATCCGCTTGGCTATTAACTTTGCTGTCGTCAAGCTCAACGGCATATTTGACGGTTCCGACTTCAACTGACATTGTTAAACTCCTTTGGCCCGAGCCTCAAGCAAATCAAAAAGGCCGCCCAAACCCATTTGAAAGTCTTTGGCGGTTCCTTTGAGTGCATATAACGCTTTTAAGCGTGTAATTTCTGCTATTTGCTTTTTGTTATGTTTGTTCGGTTCCGGTAAATCCATTGCCCGGATGCCGATAATATCCATTAATTTTGTATCTTTAGGCAATCCCTGCAATAAGGCTTGCCATTGTAATATGTGCATATCCTTGTCGGCGTATAGGTCAATACCGTACGCCTGCTGAAATCCTGCGCATATATAATTCCAATCCTGCTCCACATCCATATAAGATGGGCCGCCGTTCTTGGGTCGATCATCCTTTAACAGGTCATAAATTCGGGATAACAACCCATCATCAACGGGATGTGCCGCTGTAACGAACATATCAAGGGCAATTTCGAGCTTTTGGAACGTCATAAGGCGTTCATCCCTTAAAACATCGGAAACGGCAAAAAAGACCGAATATGACAAATTTAAGGGGTATTCTGTTTCGTGGTATATTACGGTGTCGGGCAGTATGTCATATGGCTTCATCTGCCACGCTTGCTGACCTGTTTATATCTATCCGCTATACGCTGTTGCGCTTCCTTGATCTTGGGCGCAACGACATCGGATATAAAAGGCGCGATATCCCCGAGCATCTCAAGGGTTTTATTTTCGCCGTAAAAATCTAAAATCTGTTCGGTCTGATCGTTACCGAAAACAACTTGGAATAATCCCAATATGGCCTTTCCCATCGCTTCCTGTGCTGATGCAAGGTCGTTTTCATCTGCGGCCTTTTTCGATTGTTGCGATGCCTCGGCAATTTTGTATTGAGCCAAGTTGTACTGATTGAGCATCGTGTCAACGTCAAGGTCCACTTTCAAGGCAAGTATTTTGCCGTTGTCCTCAATTTCCAAATCTTCAACAAGATGGTTTCTTTTTATCTGATACATGGTCGCTCCCTTCTGCGATTAAAAGGGAGCGGCCGAGGCCGCCCCTTCGCATCGCTAAAAAATAATTTATGCTGCTGTAGCTGTGATGACAACGTTACCCGTTACCGATCCGATTGATATCGAATCATCGGTGCTGTCATATGCCGTTGACGTGATGTCAACTCCGCCCATCGTAACCGTAACACTTGATATTGCGTAGGTGCTGTCGGCTGTAACCGTGCCGCTGATGGCTGTGCCATAAGTAACCTCGGTTTCCGTGATGTCGGTTGTGCAGTGCGTAAGCGTCTGCGTGATGGTGTACTCGTTGATTGAGGCTGATGCCGTAATAACGATGTTGCCGGTCACGTTAGCAATAGATACCTTACCTGTGCCGCTGTTCCAAGCTGATGCCGTAACATCAACACCGCCCATTGTAACAACGACTCCGGCAATCGTGTGTCCGGTGTCTGCTGTAAGGTCTGTGCTAAATGCCTGGCCACTGATAACGCTCGATCCAACAAAGGATGACTCAACATTAAGAAGGTGCTGCTCAACGACACAAGCTGTCGGCGCGTCTGCCCAAGCATCACCCAGGAAGGGTGCGCCATTGAACCTCATTTCAACGCTGATTGCTGATCCGTCTGTCGTTCCGCCGGAAATATCCGACATATTACAGAATGTAACGTTTGCGCTGATAACGTGTTTTTCACCGTTTTCGGCTGTTCTTGTGATACGGAAATGAGTATCACGGGATGACATAAGCGTGTATTTTGAGTTAAACATAAAGTCTTGCGCCGCATCACCGATGACACGAACACCCGCCATTGTCATTGAGGGTGCCATACCCGTAACGTAATTTACAGCGTGACCGCTACCACAAAGGAAAAAATACTGCTGTATGGTTTCGTTCATCGCCTCACTGATATTGTTAAACCCTGCGCAAAGAGGCGCCCAAGTCCGAGCGGGGCCTTTCGGCGTGATGTCGATCTCTGCCGTATACTTATATACGGGTACAATTTCGGGTTTAACGTAATTAGCAACGTCTGTGGCTGTACTCATATCTTTTTTGTCCTTTCGTTTTATTTTCGCCAATAGAATTTAATATTAAAGGACGAGCCGCATATCCATTGGCTGTTCTGCTCTCGCCCTATAATTGAAGGCAACGCCGATGTCGCAATATCCACGACCTGGCATTTATCCGTACTAATATCAGAATAATCGGTGCGCCTCGTTAAAGCCTCATGTATCCGCGTCAAATCATTTAACAAAACCTCTTGGTCATTGTTTTTGCCGTTAAGCACAACGGGCATATTGTAAATCATACCTTTGTTAAGGTGTGTATCCTGTGGCCCCACGCCTGTAGGTATCATACAAATACCATTGATGGGAGGGTCACTACCGTACACGATGTTCGCATATGGTTCGGTTTGCTCTGCCACCTGTGCTATATTGTCAATTAACTCGGAATAAAAGCTCATTTGAGTGCCCCTGTAAATTCTTTTTGTGCAATATCGCGCCATCTGTCTGCATATTGATTCTTGGCCTTATCTACCCATTGTTTACCCGTCCCCGGGGTCGTGTAATTTTTTACCGGGTGACTTCCATCTGCCCGGATGCCAAACCATTGATATAAAGCATAAACGGTATCCCACACGATATACATTCGCCCGCTCTCGCCTTGTTCGACCTTGCCCGACTCACGTAAACCGCCTGCCGATTGTGAGGAACCGCCCGAATATGGAACAAATTTCTCACTATCCGCCAACATTTGCTCGGCAAGGGCATATACCGCCTTACCGGATGCATTGTTGATTGCATTTATCCATTTTGCCTTGTCGGTTTTAACAATTACACTCATATCAAGGATAACTCCCAATGATGCCGCCTTGTGGCGGGTACGTCGGGTAAATCGTCAACCACTAATACAGCATAGTCGCCGACCTCGGCCCCGCTTGCGTCTTTCACGATACACCTCATCGCGTCGCCATTAAGTAGGCTTTCCTCTTGCAAATCGTATAGGTCAAGTATCGGGGTACTACGCCGTGCATCAACAAATAAAATGCCTTTTAATTGTACTTCGGTATCATTTGCACGCTTGTAAACGTCATTTGACGACTGCAGGTGTACGTTGTTAACCGTGTATTCCTGATAGGTTTTATTTTGGTATCTATCCATACCGGTCACGACTTTAAATATTGCGGTATCGTGCAACATTCTTGAGGGAATAGGTGATAACATTAGAACCACCCCCGTGTTGCCGGCCAAGGCTCCGCCAATGTGTCAACTGCAGGATTCAGCAACCCTGTTCTTTCAAGATAAACATAAACAGCCGGGGCAATCATACTTTTTACACCTGCTGCGCCGCCACTTGATGATCCGTTGTTGACGCTGACCTTTCCGACCGTAAAACCGCCACCGGCCTCTTTGCCGTAAACTGCTACGCCTGTGCCATACTCGTAAAGGTACTCAATCTGTGCGCATATTGCTTTCATTATGGCCGTTTGAGTGGCGGCATCAAGTGCCGCCACCTCATCAGCCGTTTTACCGATCAATCCAAGGACAAAGTCCTCGGCGCGTAGTTCCAAACGCGGAAAACTATCAACGGCAATAGCCTCGCCTAAATATGTATCTGTATAATATTCGTAACTTACTACTGCCATCATCAATCTCCTTACGGTTTAACTACCTGTGTTGCTGAACCGCCCGCAATAGCAAAGCCTGTTGAGTTATTAACCTGTGCAATGGTCATAACCTTTGAGCCTGTGAGCTGTTCGATTGTGAGCGGGATATTAGGCATATCAACCCAATCCTTTGTGTTATCGGGAACCGCGCCGTATGTAAGCGTTACTGCCGCGTTCTCGTCTGCGCAATACTTGAGCGATGTTCCTGCCGCACCTACGTTTGCGCCCTGTACGTCAATTACGCTGTCGCCGCTCTTTTCTGTACCGGCAACGGATGTAACCGTAAGAGAACCGAGCGAAGGTGATGCGCTAAGAAGTGCGTATACGCCGGCCTGTCTCTGACGAAG
>Ga0310696_10005003_pt1 | contig 16086 bp, 12 predicted proteins | sample AusTroGonzalo_MG_4_FD_203885 | JGI IMG/M metagenome (GOLD analysis project Ga0310696, IMG submission 203885) | Bovine rumen microbial communities from tropical cattle in Woodstock, Queensland, Australia - Gonzalo_02 (v2) (version 2) | ecosystem: Host-associated > Mammals > Digestive system >...
ACCGTGTTCCTCTCCATCGGCGACGGACTTTGCTGGAACCCGGAGCGTCCCGACCTCTATATCTGCCCGAACGAGCACCGTCCCTGCTCCGCGTTCCCCAACGTGTTCCATCCGCAGTTCGAGGCGTGGGCGGACTGGAAGGCCCGCACGGGATGCGCCCCGCACCGCGACGACCCGTGGCTCTTCGGATACTTCATCGACAACGAGCTTGCGTGGTGGGGACGCGGGAACCGCGCGACCGGGCTCTTCGACGCGGTGGCGAAACTTCCCGACACCCACAGCGCGAAAATCGCCCAGCGTAAGTTCCTTGCGGAGCGCGGCGTCACGGGCAAGCCATCCGACGACGACAAGCTGGAGTTCCTGAAGCTCGCGGCGGACATCTATTTCCGCGTGTCGAGCGAGGCGATACGCCGCCACGATCCGAACCACATCGTGATGGGGGCGCGCTTCGCCGGACTCTGGGGCGCGCATCCTGCGGTATGGGAGGTCTCCGGCAAGTATTGCGACCTCGTCACGTTCAACGTCTATCCGTGGGCGGACATCGATCGGAACGTCGTGACGATGAGCAGGTCAGCAAAAGCCGAGCGCGTGGCGGATGCGTTCAAGCGCCAGTACGGGTATGTCAAGAAACCGATGCTCGTCACGGAGTGGAGCTTCCCAGCGCTTGATTCTGGGTTGCCCTGCACAGGCGGCGCAGGGCAGCGCTTCCGCACCCAGCGCGAGCGCACACGGGCGACGGAACTATTTGCTCGGACGATGTTGTCGCTTCCGTTCTTCGTCGGCTACGACTACTTCATGTGGGTTGATGAGCCGGCGGCTGGAATCAGCGACGCATTCCCCGAAGACTCCAACTACGGACTTATAAACGAGAACGGCGATGCATATCCCGAAATCACCGAGATGTTTACGCGCCTTCACAAGGAGGTCGCATCCGGCGCAAAGATCGCGATGCCCGCCGAATCCGCCGCGCCGAAAGAGAAGGGTGGCTTGACGGTGAATGATTTCCTGACGCGTTTCCCTGTGGCGGACGCGAAGGGTGGTAAGGGCGTCGCGTTCCGCCGCGACGGCGACGCCTACGAACTCTCCAACGGCGCGGGGCTCGTGATGCGCGGCAGGATCGGCGGCAGGTTCATGTTCGACAGCGTCACGCTCAATGGAAAAGAGCTCGGAAGCTATACGGGGATGCTGAACGAGCGCTTCGGCGGGGCGTTGCGATGGTATGATGTGACGCGCGTGACGGCCGTGGAGTGGAAGCCGTCGGCGGACGGCGCAGGGATTCTGCTCGTGACGGCGGAGGGCGACTGTGCTGATGGCGGAAGGTTCTCGCTCAAGCACGCGATAACTCCGTATGCGGGAAGTCCGCGTTTCCTCTGCGAACTGGTGGAGGCGAAGAACGTGGGTGGGAAGCCGATAGACGTCGAGGCTTTCTACTTCAGGGAATATGCGCCATACTTTGCGGACAAGACAGCAATGAAGATAAAGAAGGTCCCGAATCTATGGAAGGCTCCGATGCGCGATGCGTGGTTCGGAAAGTCGGATGGGGCCTATTACGGTGGAGTGTCGTTCGCGCCGCTCGCCACGCTCTTCCAGTACCACATCATGGACGGCGGGCGCAGCCAGCACCCTGACGCTCGGTTTGCGCCGGAAGAAAAGCTCGTCCTCGCTCCCGGAGAGGCGTACCGTCCCGGCGGGAAGATGTGGATGCTCGCAATCTGCGGCCTTGACGGTATCGATGGCTGGCGCCGCGCCTCGTCTAGTTTCGAGGCTGTCGCCGCCGCGTCCGTCGAAACGTGGCGCGTGGCGGAGCTCGTGTTCGAATCGGGTACGGACTACGACAAGACAGGCGCGGACGCAGTTGTGTTCGACGCATTGTTCACGCACGAGTCAGGCGAGAAGATTTCGCGTCCTGGATTCTGGGACGGCGGCAAGACTTTCCGCGTTCGTTTCGCGCCGACGAAACCAGGCATCTGGTTCTGGTCCACCACCTGCCGCGGCGACGCCGCGCTTGACGGGAAGATCGGTTCTCTTGTGGTAAGGCCGTATGCGGGAGACCTCGAGATCTACAGGCGCGGATTCGTGAAGGCCGCGAAGGGCGCAAAGCATTTCACCTACGCGGACGGTACTCCGTTCTTCTACCTCGGTGACACTCACTGGGGCCTCTACAAGGAGGAGATCGACGAACCTGGTCCGCACGCTGGTACGACCGGTGCGACGTCGCACTTCAAGTACATCGCAGACCGCCGCGCGGAACAGGGCTTCACGGTGTACCAGACAGAACCCATCGGCGCGAAGTTCGACGTCACGGACGGAAAGGTGGACGCATCCGACATTCCCGGCTTCCAGCTCGCCGACGGCTACTACCAACACCTTGCCGACAAGGGCTTGGTTCATGCGAACGCCGAGTTTTTCTTCGCCGCGTCTATGAACAAGAAGCTCGCCGGCGATCCCGCCGCAATCGACCGTCTTGCGCGCTACTGGGTGGCGCGCTTCGGCGCGTACCCGGTGATGTGGACGCTTGCGCAGGAAGTTGACAACGACTTCTACTACGATCGCCATCGTGAGCACAACTTCTACTGCGCCACCAACAATCCCTGGCTGGTCGTGGCGGAATGTCTCCACCGTGCAGACGCATACGGCCATCCGCTCACGGCGCACCAGGAGAATACCGGACACACGACCGTGACCGGGCGTGGCGTGAAACCGGGCGTGCCGGACAAAATGGGCGGACGTTCTGTGTTTGCGGACGCAGACGTCGCGGCGCGCACGGGTCATTCGTGGTGGGGTGTGCAGTGGTCGCCGTCGCTCACCTCGTCGCCCAACAGCGAGCCCGCGTGCGACTACTGGGCCGATCCGCGTCCGGCAATCAACTACGAGGGACGCTACTGCTACCTCTGGACCAAGGACTTCGGCGCACGCGCACAGGGCTACATTTCGTTCCTCAGCGGTATGTTCGGCTACGGCTACGGCGCGATCGACATCTGGCTCTACCTCAGCACTTACGACGTCAAGTCGACGAGCCGCGACGGCGTTGATACGATCACGCCTGCGGACAAGCAGGTGCCGTGGAGCAAGTCCGTGGAGTTCCCTAGTGCCCATCACATGGCGCATCTGAGGAAATTCTTCACGTCCTTTGACTGGTGGAACCTCAAGCCTGGCTTCGGCGACGCTACGCGATTCACTCCAAGTGCCGGTACGGCGAACGCGCCTGCGAAGGGCATAGCCTATGTGTTTGCCACGCTCTCCGACCCCAACCGCGTCGTGTTTTACTTCTACGGCAAAAGCCGCCTTACGGGTACTGTCCACAAACTCGCGCCAGGACGTCCCCATTCCCTGCGCTGGTTCAACACCCGGACAGGTGAATGGAAGGACGAATCCGGCACGTTCGTCTCGGACGGCGACGGCAGCCTCAAACTGCCAGAGAAGCCCGACGAGGCGGACTGGGCGCTTGTCGTCACTTGCTAGTTGGGGACGAAATATGGTATAATAAACACCACTATGTCGGAAGAAGCGAAAGTAAAGTTGCTGGAGCCGGAGGAAGTCAGGCAGAACATCGAGGACCTGAAGAGGAGGGTCGGCGAGATGGCCGACTATGTCCGCATCGGGGAGCGTCGCGCCAAGCTCGCGGAGCTGGAGGCGCAGCAGGCCTCGGGCGACTTCTGGAACAACCAGTCCAAGGCCCGCGAGGTCATTGCCGCGACGAACGCCGAGCGTGCGTACGTCGTTCCGTTCACGTCGCTCTCGAAGACCGTCGAGGACGCCGGGGTCATGCTCGAGCTTGCGGAGATGGAGGATGGCGAGGCAAGGCAGGCGGCGCTGCGCGACACGCTCGCGGAGTGCGCGAAGGCTGAGGAATACTTCTCGAAGCTACGCCTCCAGTCGCTGCTCGGCGGCAAGTTCGACCAGTGCAACGTGTTCGTGAAGCTTCACGCCGGACAGGGCGGTACCGAGGCGTGCGACTGGGTGGCGATGCTGTACCGCATGTACCAGCGTTACGCTGAGAGCCAGGGATGGAAGGTCGAGGAGTACGACGTCCAGCCGGGCGAAGAGGCGGGGTACAAGGACGTGTACTTCCGCGTGGAGGGTCCGTACGCCTTCGGAATGCTCAAGGCCGAGCGCGGCATCCACCGCCTCGTCCGCATATCGCCGTTCGACGCGAACAAGCGCCGCCAGACGAGCTTCGCGTCCATGGAGACGGTCGCGGAGATCAACGACGACATCGAGGTCGAGATCAAGGACGAGGACCTCCGCATCGACACATACCGCTCCGGCGGCGCGGGCGGCCAGCACGTCAACAAGACCGACTCGGCGGTGCGCCTCACGCACCTCCCCACGGGCATCGTCGTCGCCTGCCAGAAGGAGCGCTCGCAGCACATGAACAAGGAGAAGGCCATGAACATGCTCAAGGCCCAGCTCTACGAGTACTACGAGGACCAGAAGAAGGCGGAGATGGACCGCTTCTACGGCGCGAAGTCGGAGAACGGATGGGGCTCGCAGATTCGCTCCTACGTGTTCTGCCCCTACACGATGGTGAAGGACCTCCGCACCGAGTGCGAGACGAGCGACGTGGACGGCGTGATGGACGGGCACCTCCAGCCGTTCATCGAGGCATGGCTGCAGATGAAGGCAACAAAATAAATGATGAATGATGGAGGACAGGAACCTATACGGCAGGGCGGTAGCGCCTGACAAGCGGGGGCGGCACAGGACGTTCTCCTCCGCCGTCGACGCCGTGTTCCCGGAGCTGCTCGCCGAGCGCAACGATTTCTTCGACTCGCTCGCGGACAACTGGAGGCGCCTGTTCCCCGACCAGCCCGCCCGTCCGGGCCGCTACGAGGACGGGAAGATTTTCATTTACGTAAGGAACGCGCCGACGCTCTTTCTGATGCGCCCGCGCCTTCCCATGATCAAGCGGCGCCTCGCGGCATTGCCCGGGGCGCCGAGGAAGATCGAGCTCAGACTGGAGGCCCACGCATCATGACAATCGCAGCACTGCTCCTCGCCGCGACGTTCACGCGCACCATGGAGCGCGTCGCCACCCTTGACCCCGCGTTCTCGCAGTCCGTGTACGACTCGCGCGTCGCGCTGCTCCTCTACGAGCCGCCGCTGAACATCGACTACTATGCGCGCCCCTACAGGCTCTCGCCGGGGTACTGCGAGCTTCCGGAGGTCAGCGCCGACGGGCTGACCTACGTCTTCCGCACGCGCCGGGGGCCGGCGGCGGACATGGTCCGCTCGCTCGAGCGGCTCCGCGACCCGGAGATCGTCACACCGAACGGATGGATGATGAAGAGCGTCGACACGGTCACGGCCGCGGACGACAGGACGGTCGTCGTCAAGCTCAAGAGCCGCTGCCACTTCTTCCCGTGGCTGATGGCCATGAGCCCGACCTCCGTTGTGCGCCCCGACGGCACGGGGACGGGCCCGTTCGAGCTGACGTCCTGGCGCAAGAACCACGAGATGGTGTTCACGAGGAAGGTCCCGGAGCCCGGCAGGTTCGACGCCGTGCGCTACCTCGTGATCGACGACCTGTCCACGCAGTGGCTCATGTTCCTCAGGGGCGAGCTCGACTTCCTCGGCGACATATCGAAGGACAACTGGGACGTCGTGATGGGCAAGGACGGGAACCTCGACCCCGCCCTCGCGGCGGAGGGCGTGACGCTCCACACGATCCCGACCCTCGAGGTGTTCTACATCGGGCTCAACATGCGCGATCCCGTCCTCGGCCCGAACAAGAAGCTCAGGCAGGCGCTTAACGCGGCGTTCGACTACCCGCGCTGGGAGGAGTACTTCTCGCGGCGCACGATCGCGGCCGACGGACCGGTCCCGCCGGGCGTCGACGGCAGGCTCGAGACGCCGTTCAAGTTCGCCTACGACCTGGAGCTCGCCAGGAGGCTCGTGGACGAGGCGGGGTATCCGGGCGGAATAGACCCCAAGACCGGACGCCGCCTCGTGCTGACGCTTTCCTTCGGGCGCGCCTCCTCCGGAAGCCGCGAGACGGGCGAGCTGCTGGCGTCGTTCTACGAGAGGATCGGCATCAAGCTGGAGCTGTCGTTCCAGACGTGGGACGCCTTCCTGAAGGCCGTCAACGAGGGCCGTGTGCAGATATACAGCATGGGGTGGGTGGGCGACTACCCGGACGCCGAGAACTTTCTCCAGCTGTTCTACTCGAAGAACGTGAGCCCGGGCCCGAACCACTCGCACTACGTCAACCCCGAGTACGACAGGGAGTACGACGCCGCGATGGACTCCGCGACGGAAGAGGAGCGCAACCGCCACTGGGCGGCGTGCCAGGAGATGGTGCGCGAGGACTGCCCGTGGATCTTCGGGCACTTCGGCAAGGCGAACTCGCTCGTCCGCCCGACCGTCGGAAACTTCATCCTCAGCAACTTCCCCTACGGGCAGGAGGCGTATTTTACAGTAAAGGAAAAGACAAAATGAAGAACTGCTGCATATTCGCGGGCCAGGGCGCCCAGGTTCCAGGGATGGGCAAGGACTTTGCCGAAGCCGACTCCGAGGTCATGTCCCTCTTCGACAGGGCGAACGCCGTCCTGGGCTTCGACCTGAAGAAGACGTGCTTCGAGGGGCCCGCCGAGGAGCTCACAAAGTCCAACGTCTGCCAGCCCGCGATATTCGTGACGAGCTACGCCGCGTACCTGTCGCTGCAGAAGCGCCGTCCGACCGCGTTCGAGTGCGCGGCGGGTCTGTCCCTCGGCGAGTGGGGCGCACTCTGCGCCGCCGGGGTCCTCGACTTCGAGTCGACCCTCAGGGTCCTTGAGGCGCGCGGCAGGTTCATGCAGGAGGCCTGCGAGGCGGCGCCGTCCGGCATGATCGCCATAGTCGGGGCGTCGCCCGACCAGCTCAAGGCGCTCTGCGACGCCACCGGCTGCACGGTCGCGAACGTCAACTCCGCCGCGCAGCAGGTCCTCTCGGGCTCGAAGGATGCTGTCGCGGCGTGCGCCGAGAAGGCGAAGGAGCTCGGCGTCAAGCGCGCGATTCCGCTCGCAACCGCGGGCGCCTTCCACTCCGAGTTCATGCGCCCCGCGCGCGAGAGGCTCGCGCCGGTCCTGGACTCGATCGTCTTCGCCGCGCCCAGGTTCCCGGTCCTCTCCAACGTGACGGGCAGGCCCCATTCGTCCGACCCTGGCGAGATCAAGGCGATGATGCTCGAGCAGGTTACCGGCACGACGAACTGGGCGGCGGACGTCGAGGCGGCGAAGTCCCTCGGATGCGGCGTATTCGTCGAGTTCGGACCCGGCAAGGTCCTCTCCGGCCTCGTCAAGAAGATAGACCCCGCGCTTTCCGTCGTGAACGTCGCCGACCTCGCGTCCCTCGACGCGGCAGTCGCCGCGCTGTCCGGCGCCCAATAGCGCGTCCGGGGCCGCGCCCGCGCGGAAATATGGTATAATTACGGCAATGAACGCAAAAACGACATTGCTGGGCGTCGTTGTCGCGGTCGGGATTTCCGCCGCGGCCCTCGGCGCGACGTACAAGGTTGACCTGGACAGGCGTGACGGCGTCTACAAGTGCGGCGAGACGGCCACGTTCACCGTGCGGCTCCTGTCTACGAACAATCTGCGAGCCGCCGCGAGCCCGCTCGCCAGTCTCGACAACTTCGGGACGACCGTGCTGACCAACGTCGCGTTCGACGTGACGGCGGCCGGGACGGAGCTCGCCGTGTCCGGCACCCTGCGCGAGCCTGGGTTCCTGCGGCTTTCGCTGCCGGCGACGAAAGACGCACAGGAGGACCCGTTCGTGTTCAGCGCCGGCTTCGAGCCGGAGAGGATCGCGAAGGGGAGTCCGTCCCCCGCGGACTTCGACGAGTTCTGGGCGGAGGCGCGCGCGCGTCTCGCGCGCGAGGTGCCGCTCGACGCGCGCGCGGAGAGGGTCCCGGAGCGAAGCACGGACGCGTTCGACTTCTACCGCGTCTCCTTCGCGACGTTCGGACGCCGCGTCCACGGCTACATGAGCGTCCCGACGGACAAGTCGAGGGCGCCGTTCCCGGTGGACTTCGGCGTGAACGCGGCTGGGTTCGGCAAGTGGACCAACGACATGGAGGGCCGCGACGACTCGATCCAGGTGCAGTTCAGCGTCTATCCGTTCGAGCCCGACTGGAGGTGGAAGGAGATCGGGCTCGAGGCTAAGTACAAGGAGATGGACGCGGAGGTCCAGGCCAGGTACGGCGCGCCGCGCTACTGCCAGGCGGGCATCGCGGAGTCCCGGGAGGCGTATTTCTTCTACCCGGTGATCCTCGGGATCGACCGCGCGGTGGACTGGGTCGCGGCGAGGCCGGACGTCGACAGGTCGCGCTTCCGCTACCAGGGGACGTCCCAGGGAGGGGGATTCGGGCTCTACCTGTGCGGACTCAACCGCGCGTTCACGCGCGCCGCGTTCTACGTGCCGGCGATAACCGACACCATGGGGTATCTCGCCGGGCGGCAGAGCGGATGGCCGCAGATCGTCGAGAACAACTCGACGACTCCGGAACGCCGCGCGGCCGCCGAGAAGTGGGCGCCCTACTTCGACGGCGCGAACTTCGCCTCGCGCATCGCCTGCCCGGTGCGCGTCGCCGTGGGATTCTCCGACACGACCTGTCCGCCCTGCGCCGTGTACGCCGCCTACAACGAGATAAAGGTCAAGGACAAGGCCATCGTCAACGGCATCGGGATGACCCACCGCTGCTCGGAAGGATTCTACTCCGAACTAGGCGCGTGGGCCAGGGGAAAATAATTCCGCGAAGTCAACACGTTAGGGTTGGTTTTTGCTATAATACTACTCTAGAAAATGGGTGAAGTGTCTCCTAGCAATGCTTCGGGACGTCCGATCGGCGGTGCGTCGGTCGGGCGGCTTGTCGCCGCCATAGGATATCCGGAACGGATGTCCGGCGACGCCGCACCCTTCGTCCTGCGCGTCGACGGCATGGAGATTCTCGCCGAGGAGTCCGGCGGAAGGCTCGTGCTTTCGTACGTGCTGGCCGACGACGAGTCGATGCTTCCGGCGCTTGCGTCCTACGCGGCGGGGCGGATGATGAGGGAGGACGCAGTGCTTGCGCACGGCCCCGTCGGGGGGCGCGCGGCGGAGTCCGCCGCCGGCAGGGCGTTTCTCTGGCAGGACGCGCCGGCGGACGCCGACGAGCGCGCGCTGCTTCGCCTGTTCGAGACGTTCGCCGACTCCTGCGACTGGTGGAGGGACAGGGTCGAGGCGCTCAGGGGCGGCGGCGAGGCGGCGGCCGCGCCCGCGCCGGAGGGGATGATGATAAGGCCGTGAGCCGAACTGAAAATGGAAAGTGCAAAATGGAAAGTGTAAAGATCACCAGCACGGCAGACTGCGATGCGGCGCCCCGCCGGCCCCTGGCTTCGGCGGCCGCGGCGTTCCTGCTCGCCTTCGCATTTTCGCTTTCGGCCCCCGGCCCGCTTGCCGCTGCGCCGATTCCGTGGAAGCTGCCGTCCTACACGCTTGTCGCCCGCGGCATGGACCTGCGCGTCGCCCTCGACACCTTCGCGGTGGCGGAGGGCCTTTCCGTCGTCATGTCCCCGTCCGTCTCGGGCGTGTTCTCCGGCGACTTCAAGGACACGCCGCCGTTCGCCTTCCTCGACAAGCTCGCGACGACGCACAACCTGATCTGGTACTACGACGGGGCCGCGCTCTACGTCTACGGGGCCGGCGAGATATCCACGATGCTCATCGACCTCCAGTACATGAAGGCCGGGGAGGTCCGGAGGATGCTCGTCGAGCTCGGCGTGGAGGACGAGAGGTTCCCGCTCAAGACGACGTCCGACGACGAGCTGATAATGGTGTCCGGGCCGCCGCGGTACGTCGCGCTCGTGGCCGAGATGGTCGCGAAGGCAGACAGGCTCAGGGAGAAGCGGACGTTCAGCGAGGTCGAGGCCAGGATATTCCCGCTGAAGTACACGTGGGCGGACGACGTGAGCTTCAAGGCGAACAGCCCCGAGTCGTCGCTGACGATACGCGGCGTGGCGCGTCTCCTGGAGGAGATAATGTCCGGCAGCCTCGGCGGCGTGCGCGAGGCGGCGATCACGAACGAGCTGTCGGCGTTCGAGGCCAGGCAGCTTTCGACCGTGCGCCCGATCATACGCGCCGAGAACCGGCTCAACGCGGTGGTCGTCAAGGACGCCGTCTCGCGGATGGGGATGTACGAGAGGCTCATACGCGAACTGGACGTGCCGCAGAAGCTCGTCGAGGTAGACGTGACGACGCTGGAGCTCTCTCGCAAGGACGCGCTCGACTGGCAGCTTTCGCTTTCGCTCTCGACGTCGCGCGGCCACTCCGACTACGGCGCCGGGCAGAACGCGGCGAACATCTTCTCGCCCGAGGCGCTGGCGGGCAAGGGCCTCGCGGGCGCGCTCACGCACGTCCATTCGGCGTACGCGCTGGCGGCGTCGCTCACGGCGCTCCGCGAAAAGGGCAAGGCGCGATCCATCTCCAGGACCTCGCTCCTGACCGTGAACAACCTCGCCGCGGAGATGTCGGACACCCAGAGCTACCACGCGAGGGTCGTCGGCACCGAGGTCGCGACGCTAGAGTCCGTCTCGGCCGGCACGAGGCTCCAGGTAAAGCCGCGCATACTCCCGTCCCACGCCACCAACGTCGCCGACCAGGTGTGGCTCTCGCTCGAGCTCGGCGACGGCGGGTTCGAGTCCATAACCGTCGACGCGATGCCCATGACCCGGTCCTCGACCCTCCAGACGCAGACCGCCGTGTTCGAGGGCGAGTCGATCGTCCTCGCCGGATACCTCAGGGACATCGAGGAGTCCGCCGGATGGGGCATCCCGTATCTCCGCGACATCCCCTGGATCGGCTGGCTCTTCGGCGGGTCGTCGACCCGCAAGGAGACCGTGCAGCGCCTGTTCGTACTGACGCCCCACGTCGTGGACCTCGACGCCGACATGCTCGCGAGGCTGCAGGCCACGCGCATGAGGGACGTCCTCGAGGCCGAGACCCTGCAGGACGACGCGGACGCGAGCGACGAGGAGCGCGAGCGCCGCGCCCTGGAGCGCAGGCACACGAGCGAGCGCCGCCGCGAGAGGCACGAGGACGCGCTCAGGCGCCGCCGCGCGGAGCTCGACCACGCCAAGGCGATGCGGCAGGTCGAGCGCGGCAGGGAGGAGCGCAGGCTTGACGAGGACGTATACCGCTGGAAAGACGAGGAGGCCGAGGCCATGCGCATGGCCGCCGAGCTGTTCGAGGAGAAGGACTGCCTCGAGGAGGGCGGCTGCGGCGAGGGCGAGTGAGCGAAATGGACGCAGTCAGGATAGAAGGTGGCTTCGCGGAGGTCGGGGCGGGGTCGTGGCTGATGGGCCGCGGCCAGCCGGCGGCTTTCTCCGGAGCCGCCGCGCGCAGGCGGCGCAGGGGGCTTTTCCTGCGCGACCGCGCCAGCCTGGACCTCGTCGAGACCACGGCCGCCGCGAAGTGCTCGGACGCAAGGCGGCCGTTCCTCACCCACATCCCCTGCGCCGCCCCGGTGTGCGCCGTGTCCGGGAAGGTCCTCGTGGCCCCGGCGTCCGCGCGCTCCGGCTCGCAGCAGGTCAAGACCGTCCCGATGACCGCGAAGGGGGCGGTCTGCGCGACGGAGTTCTCCGGCGCATGGGTCGTGATGGCCACCGCGAGCAGGACCACGCGCCTGGGGATCGCCGAGGGCGACACCGTCTCCGTGAGGCCCGAGGCCGTCGTCGCGTGGACGGGGAGGCGGCCCACGGGCTTCTGCCCGAGGCTTTCGCTGCTGGACGTGCTCCTGCCGCGCGGCCCGCGCGACCTTTTCCTGACCTTCTACGGACCGGGGATCGTGTGGATCGAGGGGTCCGTGGGCCAGCCGCCGAACCCGTGGCGCCAGAGGAGGGCTGTCTGATGGCAATCGACGCGGCCCAGATACTCCGGCAGACGTATGCCTCGGGGGCGGAGCGGATAGACGTGTCCGCGCTCATGGACCAGGCCCGGGTCGAAGCGGCGGCGCCCGGGGAGCTGATGGGCACGGAGGTGCTCGTCGAGGCCGATCCCGTGGCCGAGCTGATGGACTCGATGGAGGAGCTTTCGTTCCAGTTCGAGGAGAAGACGGCGAAGCGCGTCGCCGAGCGCAAGCTCGGCGAGATGCAGGGTCCGAGGTCCGCCCTCGTCAAGGCCATCGAGACGTGGGTCTCGATCATGCCGGACATGCCCGGCCGCAATTTCATAACGCGCCTGGCGAGGGGCCTCAGGGCCTCCGCCTCGGAGGGCGGCGTCCCCGACGCGAGGGACCTCCTCAGGGAGCTCGCCCGCGGCTCCACGGACCCGTCGCACCAGTTCGCCATGCTCGACATCCTGGAGCAGGCGTTCGGCGCGGACGAGGAGTCGCTCCGCGCCCTCGTCAGGCAGGCCAAGACGGTCCTCACGCAGGAGAGGGGGCCCGAGATCAGGGCGGGCATTAACCTCGCGGAGGAGGTCAACGCCCGCGCCACGACCCCGGAGCAGATGCAGGAGCTGCGCGACATGTACCGCAGCGAGGTCGTGGGCTTCACCAGGCCGCAGGACTGCTTCCGCTCGCTTCTCGCGAGCCGCGGCCCCGGGCACCTCTCGGAGGCGATATCGTTCCTCATAGCGGGCTGCGGCAAGGACCTCGCGTCCGCCGCGCCCTCCCTGGACGCCGCGGCGCTCGGCCGCATACTCACGGACCTCGGATGCGTCCAGAGCCTGCAGACCGCGCTCGAGGACCTTACCAAGCTCGAGATGCGCATGGGCGCCGAGTTCGGCGAGAAGTGCCTCCTGAGCGGCGAGCAGATGACCGGGCGCGTCGTCGACCTGACCGAGCAGGCGTTCGTGGCCGCGGGCGCGATCGCCGCGTTCGAGGGCGAGTGCGGGCTCGCGGGGCTGCTCGCGAGGATGGACTTCTCGAGGGAGCTCACCAGGCTCTTCAGGCGGCTTTCGCCGCGCCTCTTCGCCAAGGAGGGCGACAGGCAGCGGCTCGTGGACGCGGCGCAGGAGCACCTCGACGGGCTCGTCGCCCTGGAGAACGAAGAGGAGGAGGCCACGGCATGACACCGGCATGGATAGACTCCGCAGTCGGGGAGTTCGGCCGCTCGGCCGGGCTCGGGACGCTCTCGCTCGGGGACGGCGGCGTCGCCGCGCTTTCGTTCAAGAACGGACTGTCCCTCCGCTTCGAGCACGCCTTCGACTCCCTTTACCTGGCGATGACCGTCCCCGCGAGGCTCGACCCGCGTTCGTCCGCGAGGCTCCTCGGATACTCCCACCCCGCCGCGCGCTTCGGCTTCCGCCTGCGCACGGGGTACCTCGCCAGGAGCGCACGCGCGGTGTTCGCCGTGAGGCTCGAGGACCGCGACGTGACGCTCCCTTCCATAAACGCGGCGTTCGCCTTCCTGTGGCGGGTCGCCGTGGAATTCGGAGGTGCCTCATGAGCATGAGCGTCTCCAGGTCCGCCGAGCCGCTGAGGTTCGACACGGGGATCGGCCAGGCCGGGTTCGCCGACGTGTTCGACTCGCCCGTGGCCGGGCAGCCGCAGAAGTCCCTGCTGCCGGGCTCCACCACCGTGACGCAGGCCATAGACGAGCTGTTCCCGCCGGACAGGTCGGTCGGCGGCGAGGTCATGCGCGCGCTCGTCGCGGGGAACTCCGCCGTCCTGCGCACGCCCGGCGGCTTCTCGCGGGCCGCCCGCTCGGCGGTGCGGTCGCTCAGGGACAGGAGGCGCGGCGCGGCGGACGACGCGGCGGCCGAGATAGAGACGCTGCTTTCGGACATGGACCTCCTCGAACGGTACAGACTGGCCCTGCTGGAGACTTGACAGATGCTGAGGAACCTATACAACTTCTCGAACGTGTTTTCCAGGTTTGGCGACCTGGTGCTCGCCTTCCTCGTGGTCTGCATAATCGGCCTGCTCATCATCCCGCTCCCCACGCCGATGGTGGACCTGCTGATTTCCATCAACCTGATGATCTCGACGGTGATGCTGATGCTGTCGCTGTACCTCCCGCGGGCGCTCGCGTTCTCGACCTTCCCGTCGATGCTGCTCTTCACGACGCTGTACCGCCTCGCGCTCAACGTGACGACGACGAGGCTCATCCTCCTGAAGGCCGACGCGGGCGAGATCATCTACACGTTCGGCAACTTCGTGGTCGGCGGCAACTTCATAGTCGGCGCGGTCATCTTCCTCATCATAACGATCGTCCAGTTCGTGGTGATCGCGAAGGGCGCGGAGCGCGTCTCCGAGGTCGCCGCGCGCTTCACCCTCGACGCGATGCCCGGCAAGCAGATGTCGATCGACGCGGACCTGCGCGCCGGCGCGATCGACCAGGAGACGGCGAAGAAGCGCAGGAACGAGCTCGCAAAGGAGTCGCAGCTCTACGGCGCCATGGACGGCGCGATGAAGTTCGTCAAGGGCGACGCCATAGCGGGCCTCATAATGACCGCCATCAACATCGTCGGCGGCATCTGCGTGGGCATCTTCATGAACGGCAAGGAGGTCGGCTGGGCCATCACGAAGTACGGCATCCTCACCATCGGCGACGGCCTCGTGTCGCAGATCCCGGCGCTGCTCGTCTCGATCACGTCGGGCGTCATAGTGACCCGCGTGGGCGACGTGGACAACAAGCCGCTCGGCCAGGACATCATAAACCAGTTCTTCGCGCAGCCGAAGGCCATCCTCCTGGGCGCGGTGATGCTCGTCGCGATAGGGCTGATCCCCGGCTTCCCGAAGGTGCAGATATTCGGCCTCGCGCTGTTCGTCGCCGCGGTCGGCTACAGCCTGACGCTCAAGGCGAAGCTCGCCGCCGCGAGGGCCGCCAAGGGGGCGGACCCGCTCTCCGCCGCCGCGCCGTCCGAAGGCTCCGAGCCGCGTCCGAAGAGGAAGGAGGGCGACGACTTCTCGATGGTGACGCCGCTTACCGTGGACATCGACGCGGACATACGCGGGGCCCTCACCTACGACGCGCTGAACGACCAGATAATGTCCGTCCGCCGCGCGCTGTACCACGACCTCGGGGTGCCGTTCCCGGGCATAAACCTCTCCCTGAACCCCGCGCTGCACGACGGAAAGTACCGCATACTCGTGAACGAGGTGCCGGTCTCGGAGGGAGTCCTCAGGAAGGGCTTCGTGTTCGCGCTCGAGGACCCGGAGAACCTCTCCGCCACCGGAATCGCCTTCGAGACCGGCAAGCCGTTCCTGTCCGGACACGAGACGTGCTGGGTGAAGGACGGCGACAAGGCCCGCCTCGACGAGAGCGGAATCCGCTCGCTCGACCTCGGCGGCGTCCTCACCTACCACCTTTCCGGGGTGCTCAGGCGCTACGCCCACGAGTTCCTGTCGCTCCAGGAGACGCGCATCCTCTTCGACCACATGGAGAAGGAGGCCCCCGAGCTCGTGAAGGAGGTGCAGCGCGTCCTCCCGCTCCAGAAGATAACCGACGTCCTCCAGCGCCTCGTCCAGGAGGGGATATCCGTCCGCGACCTGAAGCGCATAACGCAGACGCTCATCGAGTGGGGCCAGAAGGAGAAGGACTCCGTCCTGCTCGTGGAGTACGTGCGCGCCGCCCTGAGCCGCTACATATCCTACAAGTTCTCCGGAGGGCAGAACATCGTGGCCGCCTACCTGCTCGACCCGTCGCTCGAGGAGAAGATCAGGAAGTCCGTGCGCCAGACGTCCGGCGGCTCGTACCTCGCGATGGACCCGGCGACCGTCCGCTCCATAATCTCCGTTGTGAAGCGCACGATCGGCGACCTGGCGAAGATCCCGCAGAAGCCGGTCATCATCGTCTCGGTGGACATCCGGCGCTACTTCCGCAAGATGATCGACAAGGACTACTACGAGCTGCCGGTGCTGTCGTTCCAGGAGCTCAGCGCCGAGATCAACATCCAGCCGCTCGGGAGGCTGAAGCTGTAGAACGTAAAATGTAAAATGCAGAATGTAAAATGAATTTTCTTCTGAAGATAGTCGAGGGGCCGAACAAGGGCGCGGAGATCGCGCTCGTCGAGGGCGTCGCCGTCACGCTTGGAAAGGGCGACGACTGCGACATAGTCCTCGCCGACGGGACGATGCCCGACGACCCCCTGAGGCTCGAGGCCAGGGACGGCTCCGTCATGGCCGCC
>Ga0310696_10005005_pt1 | contig 16085 bp, 11 predicted proteins | sample AusTroGonzalo_MG_4_FD_203885 | JGI IMG/M metagenome (GOLD analysis project Ga0310696, IMG submission 203885) | Bovine rumen microbial communities from tropical cattle in Woodstock, Queensland, Australia - Gonzalo_02 (v2) (version 2) | ecosystem: Host-associated > Mammals > Digestive system >...
TCGAATATGCCGGGCCGTTCGGCGCGATCGCGTTTCTGCACCTGCTGGAGCAGATGACGCGCGAGGGGTTCCGCCTGCCGTTGAGCAGGTTCAGATGGGGCGTTCCGGCTGAGCTGACGGTCCTCTGTATCGTGCTCGGCATCCATTCCTCGTACTGTTTCCGCCGGGATTGCCCGCACACGCTGGTGCAGCCGTTGCCGAAGATGACCGAGTTTCTGCGGGAGAACGTGCCTGCGGGGATGCCTGTCGTGAACTTGGACTGGAGCGATTTCCCGGCGCTTTTCTACAACGATCACGACCACCTGTGGCAATGGGGCATGGACCCGATGTTTTCCTACCTGTCCAATCCCCTCCGGACGCTGCTGCTGACCGCGACCACGCCGGGACCGAATTTCGGCGGAGCGCCCCCGTATGCACGGGACGTCTGCAACGCGTTTCACGCGAAATACGCCGTGCTGCTGTGGCCCCGGGCTTCGCAGGCGTCCTACCTGCGCGGACACGGCTGGAAGATCGTGAAGGAATTCACGGAAAAGGGCAAGGAGGAAGGCTGGATCTTCGCGCTTGACGAGCGCGTCTTCAAGCCGACGTCCGGACCGACCGGGTTGTAACAGGAGACCCCCTCCGGAGCGAACGCACACCGAAAAACACCGAAAACAACATCAACATAAAAATATATGAGCAGGGGAGTCCGCGGAGACGGGCTGAGAGGAAGCCGGAGCCGGCTTCGACCCGTATGCGCCGAGCACGGCGCATGAGACCTGATCCGGATCATGCCGGCGAAGGGAGTCGCCGTTGGGTGCTTTCCTGCTCAAGCAACGACAAGGAGTTCCGCATGAAAGCAAACATGACGCAGATGGACGCCGCGAAACAGGGCGTCGTAACACCCGAAATGGCCGCTGTGGCCGCCTCGGAATACCTCACGCCGGAGTTCATCCGGGACGGCGTCGCCGCCGGCACGATCGTGATCCCCGCGAACGTCAACCACACCAGCCTGAAGCCGATCGGCATCGGCCGTGCGCTCCGCACGAAGATCAACTCGAACATCGGCAATTCCCAGACCTCCAGCTGTCCGAAAAATGAATTCGAGAAGCTCGAGACTTCGCTCAAGTACGGCGCGGACACCATCATGGACCTCAGCACGCGCGGCGATCTGGCGCTTTTCCGGGGGGAACTCATCAAACAGTCTCCGATCCCGGTCGGCACCGTGCCGGTCTACGAAATCGCGGCCCGGGCGGGCGCGGGCAAATTCGACCGCGACACGATCCTGGAGGTCGTCGAGGATCAGGCGAAACAGGGCGTGGACTACATGACCATCCACGCGGGACTCCTCGCAAAACACATCCCGGCGGCATTGAAACGCAAACTCGGCATCGTGAGCCGCGGCGGTGCGCTCATCGCGGCGTGGATCGGCGATCACAAGATGGAGAATCCCTTCTATGACGCGTTCGACGACATCCTGAAGATCTGCCGCGATTACGAGGTCACACTCTCCCTCGGCGACGGTCTCCGCCCCGGCTGCATCGCCGACGCTTCCGACGAAGCGCAGTTCGGCGAACTCGACGTGATCGGCGAACTCGTCCGGCGCTGCCGCGACGCGAACGTTCAGGCCATGGTCGAAGGCCCCGGCCACGTCCCGTTCAACCAGATCGAGATGAACATGAAACGCGAACAGCAGGTCTGCGGCGACGCGCCCTTCTACATCCTCGGCCCGGTCGTCACCGACTGCGCCCCGGGCTACGACCACATGGTCGCGGCCATGGGCGGCCTCGCCGGAGCGTTCTGGGGCGCGGCCATGCTCTGCTACGTGACCCCGAAGGAACACCTCGGACTCCCGGACAACGAGGACGTCCGCCGCGGGGTCGTGGCGTTCAAAATCGCCGCCCATGCGGCCGATGTCGCGCTCGGCAAGCCCCACGCGCAGGAACGCGACGACGCCATCTCCGACGCCCGCGCGGACTTCGACTGGGAACGCCAGTTCAGCTTCGCGCTCGACCCGGATCGCGCACGCGAATACCGCAAAGCCGCGCTTCAGGCGAGCCACTGCGCCGAAGACGCCGCATCCGGCAAATACTGCACGATGTGCGGACCGGACTTCTGCTCCGTCCGCCTGTCGAACAAACTCAAAGGCATGAAGGAATGAGGGGGGAACATGCTGATCCGCTGCTTTTCCCGGGTGAAGGAAAAACACCCGCTTGTCGAATGCTTCGCGAACATCGTCACGGCCAACGGATGCGCCAATCTCCTGCTCGCCGCCGGAGCTTCGCCCGTCATGGCAGAAGACCCGGCCGGCGCAGTCGAATTCACTGAAATGGCCGATGCGATCTCCCTCAATACCGGCACGTTCTTCCCGATGCTCCGGGAAAATGCACGGGCCGCGCAGGAAGTCGCGCTCCGCCGCGGCATCCCCGTCGTGCTCGATCCGGTCGGCGCGGGCTGCGCCCCTTCCCGCACGGAACTCGTGCTCGAGATCCTGAAACGCGGCGTTTCCGTCGTGCGATGCAACCGTTCCGAGGCGAACGCGCTGCTCGGGCTCGGCGCATCCGCGCATGGCGTCGATGCCTCGCCGGACGACGCGATCACGGAAGATTCGCTCGACTGCGCCGTGAAAGACGTTCGGGCGCTTGCCGCGAAGTACGGCTGCGTCTTTGCCGTAACGGGCGCGATCGACCTCGTCGGCGGCACGGATGGCCGCGTCGCGATCATCCGCGGCGGACATGAGATCATGACGAAGCTTACCGGCTCCGGCTGCATGCTCTCCGCATTGACCGCGGCCTATGCCGGAGCGGAGCCGAAATTCCTGTTCGAAGCCACCGCCGCCGCGCTCGCAGCTTACGGCGTCTGCGGAGAGATCGCGGCCGAATCGCTCAAGCCCGGCGAAGGAAGCGGCACGTTCGGCGTGCGGCTTTTCGACGCGATGGACAAACTCGACGTCACCGCGCTCCATGAAAGGCTCGACTATGAAGTCCGCCAGGGCTGATTACCTCAAACTCTACGCCGTCACCGACGAATCCCCGGGGCTTGCGGACCGCGTCCGCCTCGCGCTCAAGGGCGGCGCCACCTGCATCCAGCACCGGGCGAAATGCGCATCCTTCGAGGAAGCCAGGGCCGACGCCCTCGCGATCCGGACTCTCTGCCGGGAAGCCGGCGTACCGTTCATCGTGAACGATTCGCTCGAACTCGCGCTGGCAGTCGGCGCGGACGGTCTCCACGTGGGACAGGACGATGTTCCCGCCCGCGAGGCCCGGCGTGCACTCGGCCCGGACAGGATCCTGGGCGTTTCCGCGGCAACGGTGGCCGATGCGCTGAAGGCGGAACGCGATGGCGCGGACTACATCGGCACAGGGGCAATGCACCCGACTCCGACCAAACCAGACGCCGGATGCGTGACGATGAATGCGCTGCGGGCCGTCTGCGGGGCCGTGAACATCCCGGTCGTCGCGATCGGCGGCATCCACGCGGGCAACGTGTCCGAGTTCGCGCACACCGGCGTCGCCGGGCTTGCGGTCGTGTCGGCGATCTTCGGCGCACCCGATCCGGCCGCGGCCGCGCGTGAACTCGTGAATCTCATCGACCAGACGGATTTCGGGCTCCCGGACGAAACCGGCATGATCCTCGATTTCGACGGCACCATCCTCGACTCCATGCGAGTCTGGCTGGGACTCGCCTCGGATTTCCTGCGGGCGAACGGCGCGGAACCGCGCGCCGAGCTCGACAAACAGCTCGCGAACTGCGCCGACCTGACCGCGGGGGCCGCGTGGCTTCAGAAGGAGTACGATCTGCCCCTCACGCCGGAGGAAACACTTCAGGGGCTGCTGGACATGCTGAACAGGCGCTACCTGGCGTGCAAGCTCAAACCGGGCGCGAAGGAGTTTCTGCGCGAGGCCGAACGCCGCGGGTTCCGCCTCGTCATCGGCACCGCCAGCGACCGCAAAGCCGTAGAGACCATCCTCTCGAACCACGGGCTGGCAGGACTCTTCCTCGACATCCTCACGACCGGGGAGACCGGACTCGACAAGAAGGACCCCGCGTTCTATTTTCGCGCACTCGAACGCCTCGGAACGCGCCGGAACGCCACTTGGCTCATCGACGACTCGCCTTTCTGCCTCGAGGCCGCGCGTTCCTGCGGACTTCGGACGGCAGGCGTGCCGGACATCTTTTTCACCGAGGCGGATCTCGCGTGCGCCGACCGCGTGCTGAAACGCATTGACGGGTGGTTCCGATCATGAAGACGGTCCTGAGCATAGCGGCATCCGATCCGAGCGGAGGGGCCGGGATCCAGGCCGACCTACGCGCCATCTCCGCGCATGGACTGTACGGCATGGCCGTGCCGACCGCGCTCACGGTGCAGAACACGCTCGGCGTGACCGGCGTGCTGGCGCCGGAACCGGATTTTCTGGCGCGCCAGCTGGAAACCGTGCTGTCCGACATCCTGCCCGACGCCGTGAAGATCGGAGCGATGCCTGGGGCGGAACACGCCCGAGCCACTGCCGGGCTTCTGCGGAAATTCGAAATAACAAACATCGTGTTCGACCCCGTTCTGGCGTCAACCAGCGGCGCCGCGCTCGGGACGGTCGAGGCCGTCGAAATCCTCGCACCGCTCGTCTCGCTCCTCACGCCGAACCTGCCGGAGGCTGCAAAAATCCTTGGACGCAATCCCGCCGACATTTCATCTCCGGGCGGGATCGAATCCGCCGCACGCGAACTCGCCGCGAAATTTCATGCGGCAATCCTGCTGAAAGGCGGACACCGCTCCGACGGTTCGTTCGACGATTTCTTCCAGCCCGCGGACAGTGAGGGCGAATGGCTCCCGACCCGGACCGTGCCGCCGTGCGGCAATCACGGCACGGGGTGCCTGCTCTCCAGTTCCATCGCGTGCGGACTGGCCGCCGGGTTCCCCATGCTCGAAAGCATCCGACGGGCAAAGGAACGCCTTTCCGGCGCGCTTGCCCGCGCACTCTCCCTCGGACACGGAAACAGCCCGGTCGATTTCCGGTAAAAACACGTTTTTGAAGGGAACAGGCCGGACGCGCCTGCAACGAACGAAAAGGGATCCCGTCAGGCGAGCTTGAGGACCGCGGAGAACGCGCCGTCGTGCGTGTCGGAGGGGAACAGCGTCCGTTCGCGGACAAGCGTGAGCTCCGGGTATTCCGAAAGCAGGAGCTTGACACGGCCCATGTTCTCCTCGAATTCGAGACTGCACGTGGAATAAAGCAGCGTGCCGCCGGGACGGAGCATGGCGACCGCGCTTTTCAGGATGGCGTGCTGAAGGACGGCGAGTTCGCCGAGACGCGTTTTCGAGAAACGCCACGGGACATCCGGGCGGCGGCGGATGACGCCGGTGTTGGAGCACGGGACGTCGGCCAGGATGAAGTCGAACGACTGCGGCGGAAGCGGCAGTTCGCGGGCATCGGCCACGAGTGTCTTCGCCTTGACTCCGGCGCGGCGGAGATTGATGTTCAGCGTGGAGACGCGCTTTTTGGATCGGTCGGCGGCGGTGATCTTCGCGCCGGGCGCGGCGAGTTCGGAAAGCATGATGGTCTTGCCGCCTGGCGCGGCGCAGAGGTCGAGAATGGCCCCCGAGGGCTTCGTTTCCAGCAGGCCGAGCCCCATGCATGTGGCCGGGTCCTGGACGTACACGGAGCCGTCCTGAAGCAGGGGATTGTCGAAGAGTCCGGCGGAAGATCCGAGCGAGAAAAACCGGAAGTCGCCCGTGTCGAAGTCCGGGTCGAACGGTTCGGGACCGTTCGCCGCAAGCAGGGACGGATCGGCCCCGGGCCGCAGACGCACCGAGATCGGAGGATTCGAGGCGAACTGGCCGAGAATGGACGCCGCCTGCTCGGGACCGTAAGCTTCGGTCCAGCGTTCCTTCAGGAGCGGCGGGCAGTCGGCGGGGATATTCGCGCGGTCGATGGATGCGTCGCGAACATAGGCGCGGAGGATGGCGTTCACGAAGGAGCCGCCGCCGGGCCCGCGAAGCTTCTTGGCGACGTCGACCGCGATGTTCACGGCGGACTGCCAGGGGAGCCCGGTCTGAAAGAAGACCTGAGCGGCGGCAAGGGAAACGAGGAGTCGCATCTGCTGGTTGACCTTGCCCTTCCGCGCGTGCCTGACAAGCAGGGAATCCAGGAAATATTTGTGCCGGAAATACTCGAACAGGAGAGAGGCGACGGCAGCCTTCGCGGGGAAATCCCCGGCGCGGAGGTCGTCCAGGCAGTCGTCGAGCGAGACGCCGTCATTTTCCCAGGCGGCAAGGGCGGCGAGGGCGTGTTCGAGGATGCCCTCGGAAATGCGGGATGTCTTCAACGTATTGCCTTTCTGTCGAGTGTGCAGGGGGATGGAAGCGGCGGCACAATACATGCGCGCCAAACGTAAGGTATTAATATAGCATTCCGACGCGGGAATTGCAACCGGACCGGGCGAAAAAGGCACTCGGACCGGGCAGACGGGACATCAGTCCCGGGAACGGAACACGGAAGATTCGACGCCGAAAGGCGAGCCGGAAACCGTCGAGCCGGAGCCGGAAGTGAAACTGCTCCACGACCCGTCATGTTCGAGGGTGGAAATCAGGCGACGGAAGACGGGTTCGAGCCCGGCGGGCACGCCGGAACTGCCGGACAGGGCGGCATCCCAGTCGTCGATCCGTGCGCCGTAGAGCTTCACAAGCCAGGAATCCTGCGGCAGAGCCCGGAAAGCGACACGGAATTCGCCGAACTGCTCCAGAAGGTCTTCCGGGATGCGTCCGTCTTCCAGGGAGTCGGGTCCGAAGTCGTAGACGGAGCGGATCAGACGCCCCAGAAGCACGCGGGCATGCTGTTCCGGCGAGAAATACACGGCCGGCCGGTTCGGGTCGCGACGGGAAAGGACCGCGAGGCAGTAGGCATCGGCGGGCGGGGGCTGCGTCCCGGCGCGTGTGGCGGCGGAACGCAAATCGGATCCCGTCTCGGCGATCCGGTCGACCGCCGCCGACTCATCGCCCAGCAGGAGGCACATTCCGGAGACCCAGGCGGCGGCATAACGCGTTGCGAGGGGCGAATCGGAGTCGGATACCGCCTGTCCGGCCTCGTCTCCGGGCGACTGGTAGAACGAATCGGACAGGAACGGGAAGTCTTCCGGCGGGAGATCGCCGTAGATGAGCTTCAGCGAAGGCGCGGCGTCCAGGAGGGAACGTTTGTCCACGAAATGGGGCAGGAACACGAGGATGCAGAGGCTGCACATCAGGAAAAACAGGATCAGCAGCAGCGGAAGATGCGAGGAGCGGGAAGAGACATGCGGCGATGCGGCGGCATGGTCCGCTGGGACATTGAAGACTTTGCGCGGGTGGTCGGCCGGCTGCTGCGGCGCGGCGGGCTGTTCCGCAGGCGTCATGAGCGGGGCGGCGGGACGCATGATGGCCCGGATCGCATCGTTGATGCGGACGACGATTTGTCCGTAGGACGGACGGGCAGCGGGGTTGCGGTTCATCATGTCGAGGATGACCGAGACAAGCGCGGGAGTGATGTCCGGGCGAATGAAATCGGGGGAGATGGGATCCTGCACGGTCCGCATGGAAAGCAGTTCCTGCACATTGTCCGAGCGGAACGGCGGCTCGCCGGAAAGAAGATGGTAAAAAGAGGCGCCGAGGCTGTAGACGTCGCCTTCCGGGCCCTCTTCGCCGGTCAGGGCTTTCTCCGGGCTGACATATTGCGGACTGACCCACATCGTCGAGGGATCAAGCAGAGCGGATGCCGTCGCACCGGAAGCGGCCTGGGAAAGCCCGAAGTCGGAGATCTTGGCGTTGGAGTCGATGTCAAGCAGGATGTTCGCGGGCTTGATGTCATGATGGACAATGCCGTTCGCGCGGGCGGCGCCGAGCCCCTCGCAGACGTCGCGAATCCAGCGGCAGGTCTCCATCATGGGAAGCCGACCTCCCGCCTTGCGGAGACGCTGTTCGAGCGTGCCACCGCTCATGTACTCCATCACGATGTAGGCGGATCCTTCGCACTCGCCGCAGGAATAGATCGGGACGACGGCGGGATGGTTGACCGTGGCGGCAATGCGGGCTTCATGTAGAAAGAGGCCGGGGGAAACGCCCTTCGACGCGAGCTCGGGATCGAAGACCTTGATGGCGACTTCGCGGTCGAGCGCGAGGTCCAGGGCTCGGTAGACGGTGGCCATGCCGCCCTTCCCTTCGGGCGATTCCAGCAGATAGTTGCTGAACCACTTCGGGACGATGAGTTCGAACGAGCAGGCGGGGCAGTTGACGCGGGAGAACGGGATCAGGTCGGTCACATCGAGTTTCTGCCCGCAGCCGGGACAGGCGATCTTGATTCTGCGAGGGGACTCGTTCGACATGGTCGATCACTCCAGCCAGAAGGTTTCAAGCGGTTCGAACTGCGAGGCGATGCGGAACGAGACGTCGGTGCGGTGCAGTTCGGCGAGGCGTGATTCTGCCAGAGAGGCGACCAGCGATGGGTCGTTGCACTCCTGGCTGAGGTGTGCGAAGACCAGACGGCGCGTGTTCGGGGAAAGCAGCTCGGCGAGCGCCTCCATGGCGTCGGGATTGCCGAGGTGGCCCTGCCTGCCCGCGATGCGGCGTTTGAGCGTGATCGGACGGGCTGAGGCGCGGAGTCTGGCGGGGTCGTAGTTGGACTCGAGCACAAGCAGGTCGCAGCCGGCGAGCTTCGCCTTTACGAGGTTGGAGACGAATCCGAGGTCGGTCGCGAAGCCGATCTTGTGCGCGTGGACGGAGAACGTGAACGCGATCGCCGGCGTGTCGTGCGAGACGAGGAAGGGCTCGACATGGATGCCGCAGAGTTCGAGCGGGGAACCGGGCGTGAGGAGATATTTCTCCTTCGGGATCTTGTTGGGGCGTTTCGAAAGTTCGGAGACCGTCTCCGGGGTGAAATATGCGGGGATGCCGAGGCGGTCGGCGACGGTGCGGCAGGCGCTGGTGTGGTCGGAATGGTCGTGCGTGACGAGGATCGCGCGGACGGAACACGGGTCAACATGGACGCGTTCGAGTCGGCAAATAAGCTCCTTTGCGGAGAACCCGGCGTCCAGCAGCAGATTGCCCGCGGGGCCGTGGATGACCGAGGCATTGCCCTTGCTGCCGCTGCCGAGGATGGTGCAGCCGAATGCGCGGGAATGGCCGGAAGTCTGCGTGTTCGCGGAGGGTGTTTCTGTGGTGTGGTTCATGGTCGTCGCCGGGAGAGAAAACGAGTTTTCACTAAGATACTATAGCAGGATTTGGGAGAAATGCAAACTCGAAAAACAGTCCGGGAACCGGAATCAGAGCAGATTGTTCAGCAGGGGGGAGGCGGGGCCTCCACTGCGGCAGTGCCCGGCTCCGCCCGGACACGGGATGGTTTTTCAATCGGAAAGACGGCCCGCATTTCCGTCCGATCCCGGCTCGTCGGAATCATCTTCGGAGATTTCAACCGGGATTGTCATCTCCTGAGCGTCGCGCGCCCGGCTCTCTTCCGCTTTCTTCCGGTAGCGACGGTAAAGCGGCCAGAAAACGGTGAGAATCAGCGCGAGGGTCAGAATCGTGATCGGGAGTTCCCTCACAAATCCCGGGAGTTCTTCACGTTTCATAGGAGAGTTCCTTTCAGAGCAGGTTGTTCAGCAGGGGCTTCAGGTAGCGGCCGGTGCAGGACTTCTTGCAGGCGGCGACCTCTTCCGGGGTGCCGGAAGCGATCAGGCGTCCGCCCTCGTCGCCGCCCTCGGGGCCGAGGTCGATGATGTAGTCGGCGGTCTTGATGACGTCGAGGTTGTGCTCGATGACGAGGATGGTGTTTCCCTTGTCGCGGAGCATCATGAGAACCTGAAGGAGCTGGCGGACGTCGGCGAGGTGAAGCCCGGTGGTGGGTTCGTCGAGGATGTAGAGCGTGTTGCCGCGCGGTATCTTGGCGAGCTCGGTGGCGAGCTTGACGCGCTGCGCCTCGCCGCCGGACAGCGTGGTGGCGCTCTGGCCGATGGAGATGTAGCCGAGGCCGACGCTTTCGAGCGTTTTGAGCTTGCGGGCGATGGGGGTGACGGCGGAGAAGAATTCGACGCCCTCGGACACGGTCATATCGAGGATCTCGGATATGTTTTTCTTCTTGTAGGTGACGGACAGCGTCTCCTCGTTGAAGCGGCGTCCGTGGCAGACGGGGCACTCGACGTAGACGTCCGGCAGGAACTGCATCTCGATGCGGCGGATGCCGTCGCCCTGGCAGTCCTCGCAGCGCCCGCCCTTCACGTTGAAGCTGAAGCGGCCGGGGCCGTAGCCGCGGACCTTGGATTCGGGAAGCGAGGCGAAGAGGTTGCGGATGGCGGCGAAGAAGCCGGTATAGGTGGCGGGGTTGGAACGCGGGGTGCGGCCGATCGGGGTCTGGTCGATCATGATTGCCTTGTCGATGAACTCGAGACCGCGGATCTCCTTATGCGCGCCGACTTCGCCCGCGTCGGCGAGCTTGAAGCGGTGTTCCAAAGCGTGACGCAGGATGCCGTTCACGAGCGAGGACTTGCCGGAGCCTGACACGCCGGTCACGCAGGTGAAGACGCCGAGCGGTATCTTCACATTGATGTTTTTGAGGTTGTTGTGAGTCGCACCGATGATCTCGAGGAACTTGCCGGAGCCCGCGAGACGTTTTTCGGGGACGGGAACGGATTCCTCGCCGGACAGGAACTTGCCGGTGAGGGAACGCGGGCATTTCACAAGCTCGGCAGGCGGACATGCGGCGACGATTTCGCCGCCGTGGACGCCCGCGGCAGGGCCGAGGTCGATCACGTAGTCCGCGCTTTGGATGGTCTCCAGATCGTGCTCCACGACGACCACGGTATTGCCGACGTCACGGAGGTTTTTGAGCGTGGCGAGGAGCTTCGCGTTGTCGCGCTGATGCAGTCCGATGCTGGGCTCGTCGAGGATGTAGATGACGCCGACGAGGCCGCAGCCAAGCTGAGTGGCGAGGCGGATGCGCTGGGCTTCGCCGCCGGAGAGCGTGCCGGATTCGCGCGTGAGGGAAAGATAGCCGAGGCCGACGTTCTTCAGGAACATGAGACGGCTGCGGATCTCCTTCAGGAGCTCGGCGGCGATCTTGTCCTGCACATCGGTGAGCTTGAGGTCCGCGAGGAAATCCAGCGCGGCCGTGACACTTTTGCAGTTGAAGTCGTGGATGCTGGCACCGCCGATCTCGACGGCGAGGCTTTCCGGGCGGAGGCGCGCGCCGTGGCAGGCGGGACAGGTCTTGCGCATGGTGAGCTCGAGCAGGCGCGTGCGGACGCTCTCGAACTCGGAGTCCTGGCTGCGCCGCTGGAGATTGGCGAGGATGCCCTCGAACGGCTTCTTCATCTCATGGCGTTTGCCGCGCATGTAGAAGCTGAAGTCGATGATCTCGTCGCCGCTGCCGTACAGCAGGACATGGCGGATGTGTTCCGGCAGGTCGCGCCATTTGGTGTCCATCATCTTCGGGATGCCGTAATGCGCGGCGATGCACTTGAGCATGTGATTGTAATAAATGATCAGACGATGGGCGCCGCGCCGCCAGGCGGGGACGGCTCCGTGGCGGAGCGTGGCGGTCTCGTCCTCGACGACCTTCTCCGGGTCCATGACCTGCAGCGAACCGATGCCGCTGCACACGGGGCACGCGCCGTAGGGACTGTTGAACGAGAAATTGCGGGGCTCGGGCTGCGTGATGCTGACGCCGCAGTCCTCGCAGGAAAGATGTTCGCTGATGAGTTCCTCCGTCCAGACTTTTTCGCCGGAGACGAACGAGGCATCGCGATCCTCGAGGAGAAGCAGAAGCACGCCGTCGCCGAGCTTCAGGGCGGATTCGATGGAGTCGTTGAGGCGGGAAGGTTCGAGCTTGCCGCAAACGAGGCGGTCCACGACGGCCTCGATGTTGTGCTTGACCTTCTTGTCGAGCGGGGCGATCTGCTCGTCGAGCGCGACGATCCTCCGGTCGATGCGGGCACGGACGAAGCCGTCTTTGCGGAGCTTGTCCAGCACGTCGCGGTGTTCGCCCTTGCGGCCGCGGACAACGGGCGCGAGGATCATCATGGCGGGTCCGGCGGGAAGCGCGAGCAGGCGGTCGCGAATACGCTGAGCGGACTGTGCGGCGAGGACCTTGCCGCATTTCGGACAGTGCGGAGTGCCGACGTGAGCGTACAGCAGGCGGAGGTAGTCGTAGATCTCGGTGACGGTCGCGACGGTGGAACGCGGATTGGAGCCGGCGGAGCGCTGTTCGATGGCGATGGACGGAGAAAGCCCCTCGATGTGGCGGACCTTCGGCTTGCCCATGCGGTCGAGGAACTGGCGGGCATAGGCGGAAAGGCTTTCGACGTAGCGGCGCTGCCCCTCGGCGTAGAGCGTGTCAAACGCGAGGGAGGATTTGCCGGAGCCGGAAAGCCCGGTGACGACGGTGAGACGGTCACGCGGGATCGTGACGTCGATGTTCTTCAAGTTGTGTTCGGCTGCGCCGTGGATGATGATGTCCTGCATGGTGACCGCGTCCGTTATTGAAAGGTAAACAGGTTCAGGATGAGATGCGCTGCACCCCGGCATGAGCGTCAGCCGGGACATGGGAGAAAGCCGCCTTGCGCTGTCTGCGCTTCTCGAACTGGAACATCTGGATGGCATTCCAGCTGTTGTGCCAGAGGATGTAGAAAAGCGGGCCGAGCGCGGCGACGGGCGAGGCAAATGTGATCGCCAGATAAATCGTGAAGGAAGTGTTCTTCTGACCGAGCAACTGGCTGGATTCGAGCTTGTACCGACGCGGACCGATGAACCATCCGAGCAGGAAGTTCAGGATGCAGACCGCAAGCGTGGCGCAGCCGATCTGCAGAAGGATGGCGAGGGCGCTGCCATTCTGCTGGCTGTCGAACGTGGTGCGTGCCATGCCGCCGAGGATGAGAAGCATGATCGACCATGCCCATAGGGCGTGCGGAGCGATTTTGTACTTGGCAAAGTCGGCGAGCCACGGCCAGAAATGGAGCAGGACGCGCGACAGGAACACAGGCAGCGCCATCACGAGCGCAATGTTCAGGAAGACCTCGTTCACGAACCGCCAATCCATCTGCCCCGTGACGACCGGAAGCAATCCGATCAGGAAGAGGGAAATCCCGACGTCGCTGATGAGGAACCCCATCAGCACGGTAGCCACGTTTCCGCCGAGAAACGCGATCACGACGGGTGCGGCGGTAGCCGTGGGGGAGATCGCGGTGAAGAAGACGGCCTTCGCGACCTCGGTGTTGCCGCCGCAGAAATAACGCGCGACCAGCCAGCCCAGCACGCCGATGGCCAGGTTGGCGGCGAGCAGATACCAGTGGTAAAGCCGGACTTTCAGGCCGCTGAACTTGATGCCCAGACAGGCGTTCAACAGCATGATGATGAGCAGCCAGCGGACCATGAATGAGGCATGGTGCATCCATGGGCAGCAAAGCCCGATGAAGAGAGGGATGATGATCTTGGCCGGCTGGCTGAGCGCTTTCCACATGAGGACGGAATGCCTGGTTTTCTTGTAGTTGAAGATAAGGAATGCGGATGGAAACGGAAAGAAATAATATACCGCCAAAAAGAGCTTTTTTCAAGGAGGGATCCGCATGCGGAATCGCCCGGACGGAAGCGGATGAAAGTACAAGCCTGTCCGGTGCAACCGATAGAAGCCGCATGGAGTTGCGAATCCCGAAAATCCGAAACCCCGTTCAGCACGTTTTTGATGAGGAGCCCGTGCGGCGTCGCCGGAGCGGGAAACGGGATTTCCGGCGGTCGGGAAGATCCGGAGAAGAAGCATCGGGAAAAAGGGCTGAGAAACGCGAAAACCGCCCGGAACGGAACAGGAAACGCTTCCGCGGCACGCACGGACTCCTCTTCGCATGAACCACAAACGCCGGAAAGGAAAAACGGAACGACGATGAAGCTGACGGAGTATTTTCTGCCGTACCAAAGACGATGGATCCTGGACGACGCGAAGATGAAGCTGTACGCGAAGTCGCGGCGGATCGGCATCACCTATGCCACAAGCTTTCGCGTGAACGACAAATGCCTGCGGCGGCCGGGAACGGTACAGTGGGTCACCAGCCGCGACGAATTCACTGCCCGAGAGTTCATCACAGACTACCTCGCGAAATGGGCGGCGGCGGCCAACGTGGTCTGCCGTGGACTCGCCGGGGAAAGCGCGGTCGTGATCGACCCGCTGCACGGGATCCGCGCCTACACGGCGGAATACGGCAACGGAAGTCGCGTGATCAGCCTTTCCAGCACGCCCGAAGCGTTCGCCGGGAAGGGCGGGGACATCCTGATCGACGAGGCGGACCTGCACAAGGACAGCGGACGCGTCATCGACATGGCCCTGCCCTGCACCACGTGGGGCGGACAGCTCGAAATGGTCTCCGCTCTGAGCGTGGACGGCAGCGCCGAATCGCCGTTCTGCCGGATGCTCCGCGAGGCGGAACACGGCGCAAATGCAATGGGCTGGAGCGTTCACCGGACCAGCATCCTGGATGCCGCGGAAGACGGATTCGTGGAACGCGTCAACGAAATGACGGGCAGCGACCTGTGCCGTGAAGAATGGCTGAAGCGAATGCGCGCGAAATGCCGTACGGAAGACGCCTGGCGGACGCAGTACCTGATCGAGGCGGCGGAGGCAGGCGCGGCATTGCTGGATTACGGCATGATCGGCGCGTGCGAGCTGGATGCGGACGAACTTCGGAAAACGCCGGAGTCACATCCGAAGGCCGAACGTTTCGCCGGATATGACGTGGGGAGGAAGAAGGACGTCGCGGTCTATTTCGAGCTCGTGCGCATCGGGGATATCCTGTGGCAGAGCGCATATGAAGTCATGGAAAACATGCCGTTCCGCATGCAGGCGGACGCTCTGGCGAGACGACTCGACGACGCCCGGCTGGGGCGGCTCTGCATCGACGCCACCGGGATCGGGATGATGCTGGCGGAGGAAATGCAGGAACGGTTCGGAAAATACCGCGTGGAAAGCGTGATGTTCACTGCGCCCGTGAAATCCGCGCTCGCGATGCCTGTGCGGGCGGCATTTGAATCGCGCGGGATCAGGATTCAGTCGGACGACGTGCTGCGTCGCGACCTGCATAAGATCGTGCGGAGCGTGACCGCGGCCGGCAACGTGCGGTACGACGCCGAACGCGACGAGACGGGGCACTCGGACCGGTTCTGGGCTCTTGCCCTGGCCGTCCATGCGGCAGGCAGCTCAAACGAAGCGCCGTGCGGGATCGACCCGCTGCCGCCGCATCAGCGGCGCCGCGAGGAAACGATCTTCGGCTGGTAGGAAAAAAGCCTCCGCCGCGGCCGGCATAAAACAGCATCAACCACTCTTGCGGACCGAACGGATTCTCCGCGGGAACAAGACGAACACAACAAAGGAGCAGACAATGGGAATTGTGAAACGGGATGCGAACGGCGTCCCGGAGGAATGGACGCTGCTGCATGCAGGCGTGAACCGGCTCGTGAAAAACGGGAAGGATTATGAACTGCATCTGAGCGTGGAGGACCTGGACGCGATCGCCGCGTATCAGGAAAAGAAGGGCGAGACGGTCCCGATCGACTCCAACCACTACCTCCACATCCTGGCGGAGAAACACGGCGTGGAGGAAAGCGAAGCGCTGCGGCTGATCCCGTCGGGCGTGGCGGCGATGGGATTCGGGACGCTGTTCCGCGACGGCGATGAACTGCGCATCCGCGCGGAATGGACCCCGGGCGCGTACGAACTCCTGAAGGAAAAGATCTTCCGGTACTGTTCACCGGTCATCCGAGGCCTGAAGGAAGGCCCGGTCCGGATCACCAGCGTGGCGATGGAAAACGAACCTGCGCTGAACTGCGAAGACGTGCTTGCCGCGGGCGGCGAGGACGCGGACCCGGAAGACGCCGCGCACAGCAGCATCGAACTGAAAAGCGTCCGCGACCCGATCGAACGAGCTCTCGCGCACTTGCTCGGACAGGACATCTGGAACGAGATCGTGCTGGCCGGAGAAGACGACGAGGAAACCGCTTTCGAGCGGACAGCCGCTGCAATTGAGGCCAAAGCGGCGACCATCGCCGCCATGCGCGAGGGACTGGGCCTGACGGACCGCGACCCGGACGAAACCATGTCCGGCGT